>Ga0335077_10002134_pt1 | contig 23621 bp, 24 predicted proteins | sample Lox_Sample_31_FD_207151 | JGI IMG/M metagenome (GOLD analysis project Ga0335077, IMG submission 207151) | Soil microbial communities from Loxahatchee National Wildlife Refuge, Florida, United States - Lox_Sample_3.1 | ecosystem: Environmental > Terrestrial > Soil > Wetlands | place: USA...
CCGCTGGGGCAGGAGCCGACCTGGACGCGCCGCTGACGGACCGGCCCTGGCTGGGGCCTTACCCTGACCTGTGGCTGCCGCAGAGCCCGAGCCTTTCGCCAGAAGCGTCCTACGAGCAGCGCGAAAGCGTTGAGCTGGCATTCATCGTCGCGCTGCAGCATCTGGCCCCGCTCCAGCGCGCCGTACTGCTGCTGCGCGAGGTAGCGGGATTCTCGGCGGCGGAAATCGCCAGCCAGCTCGGCACGTCGGCAGCGTCGGTCACGAGCGCCCTCCAGCGCGCCAGGTCCACGGTGCGCGACCGGCTCCCGGCCACCAGCCAGCAGGCCACCCTCCGAAAGCTCGGCGACCAGCGCACCCGGGCACTCGTCAAGCGCTACGCCGACGCCCTCGAGCGAGGCGACGCCGACACCCTGATCGGCATGCTTACCGAGGACGCCACCTGGTCCATGCCGCCAGTTCCCACCTGGTTCCGCGGCCATCAGGCCATCCGCGGGTTCCTGACCCGCTACCCGCTCACCGAGCGCTGGGACCACCGGCCGACCCATGCGAACGGGCAGCTTGCCGTCGGCTGCTACCTCTACGACCAGGCCGGCGACCGCTACCTTCCCGCGGTCATCGACGTGCTCACCCTGGACGGCGAGAAGATCACCGCCGTCACCGGCTTCCTGACCGCTCAGACACTGCCATCACCGCACTCCGCCGCCTGGCCTGCCGGCGCGGACATCTTCCCCCGCTTCGGGCTGCCCGCCTCGACGCCCTGACCTGGCCGCCGTCGCGGCCACGGGGTGAAACTCCACCCGGTAAAGCAGCGTGCCGGCCTCGATCGGGCCCGCGTGAGCCGCGCGCTGCCGCAGCGCTTCCCGGTCCGGCTCCCCGGCCCGCCGCACGTCATCGTCGGTGATGTCGGCGAACGGGATCAGCTCGATGGCGTCCACCTCGATCAGGCCCGAGCCGGGGCCCACGGGGTACCGGCCGCCGGGCTTCACCTTCGGCCGTTTCCACAGCCGGAACGACACGGTGATCTCTCCGGCCAGCACGTCGTCACGCAACTCCTGACTGAATTGCACGCTGTGAGACTAGCTCTGAGCTCGGCCCGCCAGCCGCGGCCCTAGCATCAGGGGCGTGCGCATCGCAGGAGCAGTTCTCGGGATCCTCCTTGTCGTCGCGGTGTGGGTGAACGTCGTCATCACGCTCGTCATCCCCCGCGGCCGCGTCGGGTTCATCAAGGTCGTCGACCGGCTCGTGGACCAGATCTACACCGCGAGCGGCCACTTCGTGCGGAGGTGGGACCGGCGTGACGCTCTGCTGGCCAGCCAGCCTGTCGCCGCGCTCGGCCTGCTGTTGTTCATCTGGCTGGCCGGCTTCCTGGTCGGCTACGCGCTGTTGCTGTGGCTGCCTGGGGGGAGCTTCGCTGAAGCGCTGCGCGAGTCTGGCTCATCGCTGTTCACCCTGGGGTTCGCCTTGAGGAGCGGCACGGAGCCGAGCGCCGCCGAGTTCCTGGCCGCTGCCTCGGGCCTGATCATCGTCGCGCTGCAGATCGCCTACCTGCCCACCCTCTACGCGGCCTACAACCGCCGCGAAACGGTGGTTACGCTGCTCGGTCCCCGTGCCGGGAGCCCCGCGTGGGGGCCGGAACTGCTGGCCAGGGCACAGATGGTGCACGGCGTCGAGCAGCTGAGGGTCATCTACGAGGACTGGGAGCGCTGGTCGGCCGACGTAGCCGAGTCCCATTCGAGCTACCCGTCGCTGCTGCGTTTCCGATCACCCGAGCCGCACAGCTCGTGGGTCGTCTCGCAGCTCGCCGTGCTCGACGCCGCCGCGCTCCATCTGGCGGCCTGCCCGGCGAGCGCGCCATTCACGGCCCGGCTCTGCGTCCAGATGGGCTTCACCTGCCTGCGGAAGCTGACCCGCACGCTCCGGATCCCCATCGACGAGGACCCCCGCCCCGACGACCCGATCCAGCTGAGCTGGGAGGAGTTTCTGCAAGGCTGGGAACGGATCACCTCGGTCGGGTTCCCTGTCGAGCGGACGGCCGAGGAGGCCTGGCCGCATTTCCGTGGCTGGCGGGTCAATTACGAGGCCGCCGCATTCAAGCTAGCGTCGGGCCTTGACGCGGTCCCCGCCCGCTGGTCGGGTCCGCGACGCCATACCTGGACCCCGTTCGAACCGCGGCAGCTGGCTAATCGCACCCCCGAGCACCCTGACGGCCAGCCGGCCGCAACACCAGACGCCAGGCCGTGATCATGCCGCGGGAGTGAGGCGAGACGCTCCGGAGCATGCGCCGAGCCCGGCCGAAGTCCACGCCCGGTAAATCCGGTTGCCCCGGCCTCCGGCACCCGCCAGGCTCACCTCATGCACGCAGTCGTCGCGACCGTCACCATCACCGACATCGAGGCCGCGCGCGAGGCACTGACCACGATGCGGCTGGATATCGTCCCGCGAGCACCCGGCTTCGTCAGCGCATGCTGGCTCGAGCCGGTCGACGGCATCGGCCTGTCCGTGATCATCTTCGAGACGAAGGAACACGCCACCCAGGCAGCCGCCTACCCGCTCCCGCCCCTGCCAGGGGTCACCCCGCGAACGGTCGAGATCCGCGAGGTCTACGCCAGCGCATGACAAGCGCCCGACCCGCCGTTGCCATCTTCGGTGAGCGCCATGGCGGCGGCAGCTGCCAGCCTTCACGTGCTTGGCGAGAATGTCACGCCCGACGGGCATACTGTCACCGATGGCGAACCCGGGAGGAACCGTATCGGTTACGGTGCTCGACCGTGAGATGTTCAGCGAGGCAGAGGCGGCGCGGCTGCTGCGGCTTCCGCAGAACACGCTGAACTACTGGCTTGAGGGCGGCCGACGCGGGTCACGTCTGTACAAGCCTGTAGTCCGGATCGAGCCGCGCGGCGGGCGGCCTCCTGTCACGTGGGGAGAGTTCATCGAGGCTGGCTGGCTTAGGGAGTACCGCCGAACGCATAACGTCCCAATGGCCGAACTGCGGGCGTTCATCGACCTGATCCGCCACGAGTATGGCGTCCCTTATCCACTAGCTGACCGGCGGCCATTCGTCAGCGGCCGGGAGTTGCTTGTCGCGGCACAGGATGAAGCGAACCTGGATCCGGACTTTTGTCTGGTGGCCACCGTACGTGGCCAGCTCGTGCTGACCTCGCCAGCCGATTCGTTCGTCAAGCGAGTCGTCTGGAACCAGGACGACGCGGCACAGTGGCGACCGCATGACGACCCGCTGTCACCGGTTCGGATGAACCCGCAGGTCCGGTTCGGCAGGCCCGCTATAGGCGGCGTCAGCACCGAAGTTCTGTGGGAGCACGAGCAGGCCGGGGAGGTAGCCGACGACATAGCCGAGGAGTTCGGCTTGCCCGCCGAGTCGGTGCGGTGGGCGGTGGCCTACGAAACGTCCGCACGGGCAGCGTGACCACCCCCGCCAAGCTCGCCATCGTCCGCTTCTACGTGGACGCTGACGTACTCGGCTTGGCGAAGATCCTCGCGGCAATCAGGACTGATGTCACGTACCCGGGAGGCGGATGATGGCGCGAACGGTCCTGAGCGGCGGGCGGGTCTTCGACGGGACGGGCAGCGCCATCGCCGACGCGGACGTTGTGATCGCTGACGGGATGATCGCCGACGTCGGCGCCGGGCTGGACGGGGATCAGCAGGTTGACATCAGCGGCCTGACCGTGCTGCCCGGCTTCTTCGACTGCCACGTGCACGTGATGCTGTCAGGGATCGACCTCGCCTGGCGGCTGCAGCGGCCGTTCTCCTACCAGTTCTTCGAGGCGGCGGCGAACCTCGCGGCAACGCTCGACTGCGGCATCACGACCGTGCGCGACGCCGGCGGCGCGGACCTCGGCGTGCAGCGGGCCGTCGAGGACGGCCTGATCGACGGGCCCAGGATCCAGATCTCGGTCAGCGCGCTGAGCCAGACTGGCGGCCACGGCGACGGCTGGCTGCCCTCGGGGATCACGACGTTCTTCATGACGCCGCACCCGGGCAGGCCCGCGGGGCTGGTCGACGGACCCGAGGAGATGCGCAAGCGGGTGCGCGAGATCATCCGCGCAGGCGCCGACGTCATCAAGGTGCACACCTCGGGCGGCGTGCTGTCGCCGCGCGACCACCCGAGGCATGCACAGTTCCGGCCCGACGAACTCGCGGCCCTGATGGCCGAGGCGACGGCGGCCGGGCTGCCGGTGATGGCGCACGCGCAGGCCGCCGACGGGATCAAGAACGCGGTCCGGGCCGGGGTCAGGTCCATCGAGCACGGGATCTACCTGGATGACGAGGCTATCGAACTGATGATCGGCGCCGGAACCTGGCTGGTCCCGACCCTGGTGGCGCCGCATGCCGTCCTGCACGCGGCCAGCGCGGGCCGCCATCTGCACGATGGCGTGGCGGAGAAGGCGCAGCAGGTAGTAGCGGACCACGCCAGCTCCTTCGCGCGGGCGGTCGCCGCCGGAGTCAAGGTGGCGATGGGCACGGACACGGGGGTAGGGCCGCACGGCAGCAACCTGGACGAGCTGCCGCTGATGGCCGCGGGCGGGATGACGCCCGCGCAGGTCCTGACCGCGACGACTAAGTCGGCGGCCGAGTTGCTGCGCCTCGGCGATGAGTCCGGGACCATCATGCCCGGCAAGCGCGCGGACCTGGTCGTGCTGGCCGGCGACCCGTTCGACCTCGCCGGCCTGAAGGCCAACATTCGGGCGGTCTATGTGGCTGGCCGCAAGGTGCGCGGCTAGCGCCTGTCCCGCAGATCCCCGCTGGCACCGACGGCTCTACCGCGCCGCATCACCGGCCACGGACAGCCCGGAGCCGCGCGGCTGGCCTCCGCGCCACGCGGCCGCGGCCGCCCGGCCGAGCACGGCTGCCCGGATCCCCGCATACCAGCCGAAACCGCACGTGATCATCTGAGTGTCGCTGGAATGGATGCCACATCCACTGCGTATTCTGGGACATCCGCCACATCCATCAAGATCATCTCCGGGCGGTGCTGGTGCGTCCGGGCTGTACAGGGCGCGGGGGTCGTCGGCGGCGGCCTTGGGGAGAGCCCGCGCCAGACCGCGAGGCGAGCGATCAGGATCTGGCGCCGCGACCCAGCCCCACGATCTACGGGGCGTGCCCTAGCCGCATCGGGCAACCGCTAGCCGGACGATCTCATCGCCGCCACGATCTCCGCTACGGCGGACACGATCTGATCGAGGCTCCTGGCCACGTCGGGGGCGAGCGACGCGTCGGCAATCGCCCGCTGCATGCGGTCTTTCGCGGCGTGCCGGGCGTCACGGCTCGGCGCGACCCGGCTCGCCAGCCGACACGGCAGGGCGAGGGCAAGCACGACGGCGACCTCGGGCCGCAAGGGCATGCCGCCGGCGGCGGCCGCCCGCACCTCATCGACCACGTGCTGACGGGCGGCTGCGTCGATGACCGGATACCGGGTGGACCGCAGCCTCGACGGCCGATCGCGGCCGAGCACTCCCTCGCCGACCAGCCGGTCGACGACCCGTCCGGTCAGTCCGGCTCGCCGAGGCCGAGCAGCGCGGCGGCGGTACTGCCGGTGATTCGCCCGACGTCGCTGTCGTCGAGCCCGGCGTCACCGAGGTAGGACAGGTGATGCCGGAACTGCGGCTCATCGCAGTAGGGGTAGTCAGTGCCGAACAGCATCCGCTCGGCGCCGAGAATCCGGCAGGCGCTGGCCAGCGCCTCGGGTGACCCGGACACGGTGTCGTAGTACATGCCGCGCAGTCCCCCAATGACCTCGTCAGCGCTCTTGCGGGTCACCCGCGCCGCCAGGAACGGGATCGTGCCGCCCAGGTGCGGAACGATGAACTTCAGGCCGGGATACCGCCCGGGCAGGCCGGCCAGGATCAGCCGCAAGGCCGCCGCGGTGTCCTCGAACGGCGCGCCGACCAGCCAGGCCAGGTTGTGCCCAGCGAGCCAGGGCGTGCCTTCCTGGCCTACCGGATGGAGGAACACTATTGCTCGGCGCCGGTCGAGTTCGGCGAGCACTGGGCCGAGCACGGGATCGTCGAGTTGATGACCCGCCACGCTGCAGCCGATGGTGAACCCGACGACGGCCGGGAGATCGGCGACCCTGGCGATCTCGGCGAGCGACTGGTCGGGGTGTGGCAGCGGGAGCGCGGCGAAGGTCAGAAACCGGCCCGGCTGCTCGGCGCACAACTCGGCGAACAGATCGTTGCCCACCCGCGCGGCCTCGGCTGCCGCGGCCGGGTCGGGCAGGTACGGCTGCGCCTGCGACACGGATAGCACCTGCATGTCGATACCGGCCTTGTCGAGCAGGGCGAGGCGTTCGCCGATGCTCTGCCCGGCGAGCGCCGCGGCCGCCACCGGGGGCAGGCCAGGCCGGCCGATCAGTTCGAGGTACCGCGGCGGGTAGTAATGCGCGTGCACGTCGATGATCACTGAGCGCCTCCCTCTCTACCGCCCCGGTCGTCGCCGGAGAGGCTGCTATGAGGATCCTCGCAGTGGGACAGACGGGACGAGGATTTCCCGGCTGACTGTCTGCCGTTGCTTACCCTGCGCAGCCCGCCGAAGGCCGGCGAGCGCGCTACCACGACGACCCCGATGATCAGCGCGGCGATCCCGCCCGCTTCCATCGCGAGCGTGCCGACCGAGATCTGGACCCGGTCGCCGAATACGACGATTCCCAGTGCGATGCCGGCGACGGGCTCGCCCGCGGCGATGGCGGGCAGCGAGGCACGCAGCGGGGCCGCGCTGAACGCGCTCTGCATCAGCCAGAAGCCGACGATGGCCGCGCCGACCAGGGCGTAGGCCGGCCAGCTGATGAACAGCATCGTGACCGAGTGCGACTTTCCCAGCAGGATCTCCAGCGTCTGCCTGGTCAGCGCATCCTGAATGCCGAAGACCAGGCCGGCCCCGAGACCGGTGAGGGTGGCACGCACGTGCCCGCGCCGGTGGTGGCCGGCCCGCACGGCGGCGAAAGCGATGCCCGCGATGATCGCCGCCGCGTACCAGTGCGAGAACGAGCCGAACGACAGGCCGACGGGCTTGGTCGACCGGGTCATCGACAGCAGGGTCACGCCGCCAATCAAGATGAGCGCGCCGGCCACCTCGGTGAGCTTGACGGCCTGCCGGGACATCGGGACGGCCAGCACCAGGGCCCAGATCAGGTAGGTGGTCAGCAGGGGTTCCACGAGCGTCAGCTCGAGGTGGCCTATCGACCAGGCCGCGAGCAGATAGCCGGCCACCATGCACGCGATGCCGAGCAGCCACCTCGGCTTACCCAGCAGGTCGGCGAAGATCCGCAGGCTGAGGAACCGAGACTCAGGCTCCTGCTCGGCGGAGTACTGCTGGAGAACGAAGCCGATGCCGAGCAGCACGGCAGCCACCAGGGTGGTCACGTAGTCCACATCCAGGTCCACGGTGCTCATTCTCTGCCAGAAGCGGGCGTCATTTCGCCGCGCAGGAGTCCAGGGCGCGCCGACTCAAGTTGGTATCGTTCGGCTTAGCGGCGAGCGACAGAGGGTGGCAGCGCGGGATGGGCGACCGGGACCTGATGCGCGCCTCGGACGACGACCGGCAGCAGGTCGTCGACCGGCTGCGGGCGGCCTTCGAGGACGGCCGGCTGAAAATGGAGGAGTTCACCGATCGCGTGGGACTGGCCTATCAGGCAATCACCTACGGCGACCTGGCCAAGCTGCACGCCGACCTGCCTCCGGCCGGCCCGGAGGCCGAGCCGCTGCCCGCCCCGGCCTCCGCTGCCTCGCCCGCTGCAGCCGCTAGACGCAGCGCCTTCGCTGACCTGCCCGCACCGCTGAAGGTGCTCTGGACGATATGGCTGGCCGCCGTGTCGATCAACGTGGTGGTGTGGGTTCTGGTCATGGGGACAAGCGGGCACTTCATCTACCCATGGCCAGTCTGGGTGGCCGGCCCTTATGGCGCCGCGTTGCTGGCCATTTCCGTGCCTGTGGTGCACGGCCGCCGCAGCCGTCGGCTTGCGGCGCCACTGCCGTCCCCAGGTGAGCCTGACTCGCGCCGCCAGCTCGGCTGGTAGCCCGATGGTCCGCGAACTCGGGGTATCGCCGTCGGACGACGGCCCGGGCCGCCACGACCGCGCTTGGCCTTGGTGGCGGCCCGGGCCTGCTTTTAGTCGCCGGTGATGACGCCAAGCAGCTTGAGGCGCTCTACGGCGAGCGTGCGGGACGGGTTAGTTGCCGCCCCCGCGGCCCACTCCCGCCAGACGGGCCAGCGGTCCCGGTCATAGTCCTCGTGGTCGAACTCGACGTCATCGAGTGTCATGTCGCGGACGAGCCGCATCCGGTCGGGATCACCGAGCCCGGGCCAGAGCAGGTAGTCGATCGTCCAGGTCAGCCGCGGCGTGCCGCCCCGAGCGCAGTTGAACAGGTGCGCGTGAAAGGCGACCACGTCACCTGGCTCGGTCTCGACGACGACGTGCGGCCAGTCCGGCCAGTCCGGCTGGGCGAAGCCAGACGTGCCCGGCTCAGCCCGGCAGTAGGCCCAGAGCTGGCGCTCGTAGTCGGGAATGTGCGAGCCGGGGATCAGGCGCAGGGCCCCGGTCGCGGCGGTGCGTGGCTCGAGGTCCACCCAGACGGCCAGGCCGGGGATGGCAGGGCCGAGACGGGTATGCCAGGTGGAATCACCGGTGAAGCAGGTGGCGATGCCCACCGAAGGCACGGTCGGGCCGCCGAGCAGTTCGGCCGACACCAGGAATGTCCGCTTATCGTCGGCGATGAGCGACTGGCTGAACGGTGCCCGGTCCACCGAAAGTGGCAGGTAATCTCCGCTGATCCCGCCGGTCTGGTCCGGCTCGGTGCCGAGCTGCCCGAAGGCGTCGGCTAGAGCGCTGCTGATCTCATCGCGCAGCGCCGCCATCTCGGACTGGCTGAACAGCCCGCGCAGCGTCACATACCCGAACGTGCTGAAGTGCAAGATCTGCTGGTGCGTAAGCATGAGGAATTGCTCCTTGTCGGCTCGGCTGATCATGGCTAGGCGCGAGCCGGACAGGAGGTGCACGAGCAGCTCAGGTTCATCGCCGCATGCCCGCAAGCATATCCAGCCAGGGCCACCTCCCGGCGGCTGGACAACGGACGGTCAGCCGGCGCTGCGCTGAAGCTCCCACGCCGCTTCGATGGCGTCCTCAATGGCGCCAGCATCGCCTCCGGCAAGGTCTGCAACGACCATCATGTGCTTGATGTACCTGGTCGGGACGCTGAAGGTCAGGGGGAACTGCCGCAGGATCGAGCCGCGGTAATCGAAGTCGGCGCGGATCACCAGATGCGTGTCATCCAGCTGGCGTGCAACCAGCCTGCCGTGGTAGCGCCATACGGCCAGCCCTTCCGACGCGGTGCGGCGCACATCCGCCAGGGCCTCGGCCAGTCGGGCCACATCGTCGATACTCACCCTTCCACCATGCCTCACCCGGGGCACCGAGAACCGCTCGAACACGGCCTCAGCATCCCGGCCCAACCTGCCCGGTGCCAGAGACCGGGCCGCGCGATGGCCACCCTCGGCTGGGCTCCCATCCGAGAATCTGCCGGGAGATCGAGTGGGTCTTGGCGGCTTGCAGAACGTGCCAGGTGCCCAGAACGTTCGTTGCGACGATCTCGGCGGGGGTGCCCGCGGAGTCGTGGGCGATGGCTCCAGCGTGCACCACCGCCTCGCAGCCCTGCATCGCGCCCAGGACCGCCGCCTCCTCGCGGAGGTCGTGATGTTCGGGCCCGCCACCGTCTGCAACTGAGCCGCAGGAACCTGACCAAGCTGGCCGGCGAACCAGCCTGGGTCTATGTGGGCGATGTCGCCTGCGCCGTGGTGGCGGGCTTCCGGTCCGCGCTCAGGCCACGCAGCGTCGCCAGCGTCCGCTCTGCCCATTCCTGGGCCGCGCCGCGGCTCTGCTCAATGTGCTCGAAGTCGCCAAAGTAGGTGACCGAGGCATGCCAGTGACCGCCGGCAAACTGAACGAACATCATCGAGTCGTCGGCGTGCACGACGAAGAAGTCCGATCCAGTTGTCCATGTCGCGGCACTAGCTGGTCCTGATGACATTTTCTCCTGCTCTCCCACACCGGGTCATGGCCGCACCACCGTCAGGTGCCGTCCCCTGGCCAGGCTCTCGGGCGGCGGCAGCCTTGCACGCGAGTTCCACAGCCGCGAGCAGTGCCGCGAGTCTAGTCTCCGCGCGCTTATGCCTCTCCGCCTCCACCTCGCCCTTAGTGCGTTGCTGGCAACTGCGCCCAGGCCCGGCCGTCCCAGCGTTCGATCAAGATCTTCCCGAGGGGGCTGCCGGAGCTGTAAGAACCCGCCGACCAGGCATCGGACGACGAGGTTACGCACACAGCCTGCAGCAGGCTCTGATCAGCGGAGGAGATGACCGAGCCGCCCGGGCTCGGGCTGGCCTCCTGCCTCCAGGACCGGCCATCCCACCTCTCTGTCAGCGTGAAGACCGCCGGGTCTACGTCGGTGTCGGCGAAGTAGTAGCCGACCGCCCAGGCCGTGTCGCCCGGGCCGGCGGCGATCGCGGTGAGGGTGCTGCCGCGGGAACGGGTCGGCCTGGGGCTGACCACTTGCTTCCATGCCCGGCCGTTCACCGCTCGATCAGCGCCTGGTCCACGGTCTTGGTGCCCACGTTCCCCGCCGCCCAGGCCCCCGAGGCTCCTGCAGTGGTCACCGCGTTCAGCTCGCCGCCGTCCCGGCCTCCGGGGTTCGGGCTGGCCACGTACTTCCAGGCGTGGCCGTCCCACCGCTCGATCAGCGGCCTGATCGGGCGACCGTAGTAGCCGACCGCCCACGCATCGGATGACCCCGCAGCAGCGACGCCATCCAGCTCGCTCCCGGCGTGCGAGCCGCCCGGGCTGGGACTGGGCACCTGCGTCCAGGCGTGGCCGTTCCACCGCTCGATCAAGGTCCTGACCACCGAACCGCTGAGGAGGTAGTAGCCGACCGCCCAGGCACTGGACGGCCCGGCGGCAGCGACGCCGTACAGGAAGCTGCCATGCGCGCCGCCCGGGCTGGGACTGGGCACCTGCGTCCAGGCGAGGCCGTTCCACCGCTCGATCAGGGTCTTGATCGCATGACCGTTGTTGTAGTAGCCGACCGCCCAGGCGCTGGACGAGGTGGCCGCGGCGACCGAGTTGAGCAGGCTCTCCCTGGCGTCGCGCGGGCTGGCGGCTGTCACATGCTCCCAGGCCACGCCATTCCAGTGCTCAAGGAGCGGCCCGCCGGTCGCCGCCGAGCCCGCCGCCCAGATGTCACCAGCGGAGACCGCGGCCAGGCTGTTCACCCGGTTGAAATGACTCCAGAAGAACAACCCGCTTATGTTCCTGCTCGGCGCCGGCCCGGCCCGGCTGCGAAACGAGTCTGCCGCCGGCGAGCTATGAGCACACGAGGCCAGCGCCGCGAGAATCGCAGTCGCAACGACCACCTCACGGCAACGCGAGCCCGGCCCGGCCAGTCCATGAGCCACCCCTTGGCGCACTACGACCTTCTCAGTGTCGCACCGACCGCCCGCCACGAGCGTCGGATCAGCAGTGGCGCAGAACCAGGGGTTGATGTACATAGAGCCCTGATGCCAGGTATGTGTTGCCTGCCACCCGGAAATAGGTATCCACTGCGGAGGGTATGGCCGGGATCGTCTGCTGTTCCCAGGCAAGTGCGTGCAGCCTCAGGCCTGTCACTGTGGCTGATCGGCGCCGGGTCATTGTTCCCGCAGACCGATGCCGGCTCATCGTCTGCTCACCCTCATGAGCGCGATGGTAATTGCGCTTCTGCGCAAAGAGAATGCCAGCTACGTGGCCAGGCGGCAGCGCCGGGGTGCGGGCGCCGCGCAGTACACCAGGGCGCTAGCCGTGTCCGGCCGGATTGCCTGGGCGCTCATCGACGGAACACTCGCCCGGATCAGCCCGCCATGGTCAGTGGTCAGCCGCCAGGTCTCGCTGTATCCGTATCCGTGGCCGCCGGCGCACCCCGGGGGCGGGGCCCTGGGGTACGAGACGCTAGCCACTGGCCCGGCGCGGACGCTCTGGGCGGCTGGACCCGTGCTGTACCGGGTCAACGAGGCGACGATGCGGGCCCGGAGCATCACCGGCTTCGGCACCGTCGACAACGTCGCCGTCCTCGGCCAGACCCTGTGGGTGCAGGCCGACGATGGCGTCGTCTACCAGCTAGCCCTGCACAGGCCCAGCGTTCCTGGCCACCCGGGCCGGACGGAAGCAGGCGGGCAGGAGAACGGCGGACCGCAGATCAGGAACTCGTGAGGATGACGAGTTGCTGGGTCGCTCGCGTCATCGCGACGTAGCGGTCGACCGCTCTTTCGATGCCTGTGCCGAACGTTTCCGGGTCGATGAGGACGACCAGGTCGAATTCGAGTCCCTTCGACAGTTCCGGGGTCAGCGACCGGACGCGGGAACTCGCCAGGAACGCGGCATGGCCGACGACGCAGGCGATCCCTTCGGCATGCGCGGCGAGCCAGGTGTGGAGGATCGAATCCAGATCCGTGGCGGATCCGTGCACGACGGGGACGCCGGTGCTGCGGATGGAGGTCGGCACGTTGGCGTCCGGGAGCGCGGCACGGATGATCGGCTCGGCTTCGGCCATGACCTCTTCCGGCGTCCGGTAGTTGATGCTCAGGGAGGCAAGGCTGATCCGGTCGAGCCCGATCCGCTCCAGCCGCTCCTGCCACGACTCGGTGAACCCGTGCCTGGCCTGGGTTCGGTCCCCCACGATGGTGAAGCTCCGGGACGGGCAGCGGAGCAGCAGCATCTGCCACTCCGCGTCGGTCAGTTCCTGAGCCTCGTCCACGACGACGTGCGCGAACGGGCCAGCGAGCAGATCCGGGTCGGTGCCTGGCAGCCCCGACTCGTCGACCAAGGCGTCCCTGAAGTCCTCGCCGCGCAGCATCGTTACCAGGCCGACGCCGTATTCGTCGTCGGCGGCCTCGATCAGGTTGTCGACCACCCTGGCCATGTACTCGCGTTCGGCGGCGACAAAGGCCTCCTCCAGGTGCTTACGCCGGGACGACTCGGGGTCGCCGAGCCGCTGCCGTGCCGCGTCCAGGAGCGGCAGGTCAGAGGTCGTCCAGGCCTGGGCGTCCGCGCGCTGCAGCTTCGCGATGTCATCTCCGCTCAGCCAGGGAGCACACAACCGCAGGTAGGCGGGTACCGACCACAGGTCTGAGACAAGATCAGTCGCCCAGAGCAGCGGCCACGCGCGGTTGAAGGTCGTGGTCAGCTCCTTGTTCTGCAGCAGCGACGTGCGGAGCAGGTCAGCGGGGACATCGCCGTCGCGCTTATCCATCAGGATCGTGAGCAGCTCCTCCCAGATCTGGTCGCGCGACTCGTTGTGCGGAGTTCCGGGTTCTGGTGCGTCGAACGCCTCGGCCCAGTCGTCGGGGCTCAGCGCGATGTCGGACCAGTGAGTCTCGACCGTCATCGCCTTCTTAGGCGGCCGCTCGTAGAACCTGACGGCCGCCTCGATCGCCTTCACCAGGTCCGCGGACGACTTCAGGCGGGCCACGTCCGGGTCGGTCTCGATCGCTGCCGCGGCCCCCTCGGCGACGAGGTCCCGCAGGGTGCAGGTCTGCACGCCCTCCTCGCCCAGGCTGGGAAGGACGTCGGCGACGTAGGCGAGGTAAGGCTGGTGCGGGCCGATGAACAGCACGCCGCCGCGGTGGTGACCGAGACGGGGGTCGGAGTAGAGCAGGTAGGCGGCGCGGTGCAGGGCGACGACGGTCTTGCCCGTCCCCGCGCCGCCGTCGACGACGAGAGCGCCGCGGGATGCCGCGCGGATGATGGCGTCCTGGTCGGCCGCGATGGTGCCGAGCACGTCTCGCATCCGGGCCGACCGACTGGCGCCCAGGCTGGCGATGAAGGCGGACTGGTCGTCGAGCGCGGCGGCGTGCCCTTCAAGCCCGTCCGCGGAGAAGACCTCGTCCCAGTAGTCGCTGATCCGGCCGCGGGTCCAGCGATACCGGCGGCGGCTGGCCAGGCCCATCGGGTTGGCGTGGGTCGCTCCGAAGAACGGCTCAGCCGCTGGGGAGCGCCAGTCGAGCAGCAGCCTGCGGCCGGCGCTGTCGGTGAGGCCAAGTCGTCCGATGTACACGGGCTCGGGGCTGTCCGCGCTGACCATGTGCCCGAGGCACAGGTCCAGTCCGAAGCGACGCAGGACGCGGAGGCGAGCGGCCAGCCGATGGACCTCCATGTCCCGGTCCATCGCCGCCTGGCCGATGCCGCCGGGCGCCTTGCGCTCGGCATCGAGGCGGACGGACAGGTCGGCGACCGACTGTTCGAGGCTCTCCGCGATCGCCGCGAAGTGGCGCTCGTCCCTGCCGATCAGCGTCGGGTCGGCCTTGCGGGACAGGCGGTCGGGAAGGTCGAACGCGCTCGTGGTCAGCGGACTCACGGCATCCCCCATTTCGCAGGTTCTGGCCCCGGCCTGCGATTGTGCATCACCACCCGGGTCTTGCCGCAAGTCCCCCTCTGCGCTATATGTTGAAAATGGAGGGGAGTCGGTGCTAGTCGGCGACCAGCGCGTCCGTCAGGGCGTCGATGCCTGCCAGCCGGCTCGACAGGTCCGGGCTCAGCGAGTACCGGGCCGCTAGTTCGGCCGGGGCGGTGTAGGACACGCGCGTCTGCCCATCGTCGTCCCAGACCGCCACCTTGAGCGGCAGGTCAAGCGCCGCCAGCGGCGCGGCCGCCATCACGGGTGTCCCCGCTGCCGGGTTGCCGAACAGCACGAGGGTGGTGGCACGCAGTTCCAGGCCGGCCTCCCGGGCTTCGGCGCTCTGGTCGATCACCCCGAACACCTTCATTCCCTTGGCACCGAGCAGTTCGACGAGCCGCGCGACCGTGTCTGGGACGTTTCGCGGGCTCTCTTTCGTGACGAACTTCCGGCCGCCGGCACCGTTGTCGCTCATTCCCGCCTCCCTGTCGCCATGGTGCTCAGTCTGGTACAGCGTCCGTGCCTCCGCTCGTTGCGTCAGCAGTTCGAGGAACGCACCGACCCGGAGCCCTTCCTGAGCGCTGTGCCGGAACAAGCTCTCGGTGTTGACGGAGTACAGGTTCCGGCGGCCGGTCCGCGTCCGGGTGAGATAACCAGCGGCTACCAGATCGGCCACGATGGCCTGGACGGCGCGCCACCTGGTTGGCGGTGACGAACTGGTGCTCGAAGCTGCCCTGGACGGCGAAGTAGATGCCGCCCAGGTCCGTCTGCTGCGTGCATGTTTCCGGTCGGCTCGTCGCACAGCAGCAAGCTCAGCCGGTTCACCAGGGCCCGCGCTATCGCGACCCGCTGGCATTCCCCGCCCGAGAGCGTGGTGGGCGGGCGCGTCCAGCCGGTGCCCGAGCCCGACCGCGCTGAGCGCGCCGACCGCGGCGGCGAGCCTGCCACCTCGGGGTGATCTTTAGGCACTTCTGAACTTTTCCTGAACTGGATCTTCGGGCCGGGTTGGGCAAGCTTGCTGGCGATGGCTTGGCCAGCGCTGCCACCGGATCGGTTGCGCGTACGGGCTCGGGTCAGCAGCCGGGCGTGCACGCTACGGGAGGACCGAATGGCTCGATCGGCCACGGCGGCCAGCAGGCGGCAGCCGGCCCGGGGAGATCCACGGGCACGGCGGCCAGGGCGGTCGCGGCGGCGCCGGCGCCTGGGGTGGCGGGCCAGGTTCGTCGGGCGGGTCGCGCTCGGCCTGGTGGCCGCGCCCATGCTCGTCACCGGCTGGTCGGTAGGGCACGCGCTGGCGGTTCCGGGCGGCGGTACGTTCGCCGAGCGGGTCGCCGAATGGGCCAGGGGCCATGACCTAGGCTCGCTGGTGACGTTCGGGGAATGGCTGAGCTACAACCCGCCTAAGACGGGCGGCAGGCCCTCGGTCTCGTTCAGGAAGCTGGGCGGGACCGCGGTCCGCAGGAGGCACTACGACGGGCTCGCGCCGGTCATACCGGCCAATCTCGGATCGCCGGCCGGCGAGCCGCTTCCCGGCGAGGGTGTCTGGAAGGTCGCGGTCAGCGTCAAGGGCGTCCCGGCCGTGCTCAAGACCTATGTGCGGGAGAGCCGGGTGTACTCCTCGTACTACGCCGGGATCGTCTCGATGGACCAGCGCCTCCTCAGATTCGGCCTGCGACCTGGCTCAGAGGATCCGGGTCCGGGCAACTGGGGCACGCCGATGGACATCCCGCTCGGCCAGCGGACCGGGCTCGTGGCGACGTTCAACAGCGGGTTCCGGATCGCATCGGCCGGCGGCGGCTACTACCTCAACGGCCATCACGACGGGACCCTGGTCAAGGGCGCGGCGTCCGAGGTCTACTACCGCGACGGGCGGTTGCGGATCGGCTCGTGGGGCTACGGCGGCCTCCGCATGGGACCCCAGGTCGCCGCGGTGCGGCAGAACCTCAGGCTGATCGTCATCAACGGCAAGATTCCGCCGACCGTGGATCAGAACGTGCTATCCAGCTGGGGAGCGACGCTCGGCGGCGGCTACTACGTCTGGCGGTCAGGGATCGGCGTCACCGGGGACGGCCGGATCATCTACGTCTACGGACCCGCCCTGGACGTGCGGACCCTCGCGAGCCTGCTCCAGCGGGCAGGCGCGGTCACGGCCATGGAACTCGACATCAACCCCGACTGGATGTCGTTCATGTATTACCTGCCGAAGGGGCACCCGGCCGATCCCACGCCGGTCAGCCTGCTGCCCGGCCAGCTGCAGCCGGCCGATCGTTACTACTCGGTGTCCAACCGGGACTTCACGGCCGTCTTCGCCCGATGACCACGACGCCGCCGGCCGCCCGGCAGCAGCAGCCCGCCACCCCGGCCCGAAGACTTCGGGCGGTCATCCAGAGTGTCCGCCCGAAGCAGTGGCCGAAGAATCTGCTGGTTCTCGCCGCGCCGCTGGCGGCCGGCATGTTCACCAGGCTGGCCGGCTTCTGGCACGCATCGCTCGCCGTCGCCGCGTTCATTGCCGCCTCGTCGGCCGTCTACCTGGTCAATGATGTCCTCGATGTCGACCGAGATAAGCGGCACCCCCGTAAGCGGCACCGGCCGATCGCGGCGGGCCTGCTGCCGAAGAACATCGCGATCTCCATCGCCGGGGTACTCGCGCTCGGATCCGCCGTGGCAGGCCTGGCGACGGGCACGCCGTGGCTCGCCGTGATCATCGTGGCCTACCTGGCCATCTCCTTCTCGTACTCGGCCGGGCTCAAGCACGTCCCTGTCGTTGAGCTCGCGGCGGTTGCCTCCGGGTTCCTTCTCCGGGTCCTCGGCGGAGCGGCCGCCACGCACGTGCGGCCATCGGGCTGGTTCCTGCTGGTCTGCGGCCTGGGCGCGCTCACGGTTGCGATCGCCAAGAGGCGCATCGAGATGACCGGGCTCGGCCCGGACGCGGCTGCTCACCGGCCCGCGACGCGCCACTACGGCATCGGCTTCCTGCCACACGCGCAACGCGCGGCCTCCACGGCAATGGTGCTGTGTTACCTGCTCTGGGCTGGCGGCGAGCCGCATGCCGCGGAGCGGCCGTGGCGCCTGGCGAGTGCGGCCGCTCTCACCCTGGCGCTAGTCGGGTTCGACCGGCTCGCCGCCGACCGGACAACCAAGCCGGTCGAGGATCTCCTCGCCCGAGACCGGGTCATGATCTCCTGCGAACTGGCCTGGCTCGGGCTCTTCGCTGCCGGTCTGTACTCGGCCGCACGGTAAGACACCCGCGACTGGGTGCGGGTGCGTGGCGGCGAGTTTGCCGGCATGATGAGACAGGACCAGCGGCAGGAGAACCCTCGGAAGGGACTGTCATGACCGAGCCGCAGACACACGCCCTCGAGGCACCGGGCGCAGTGCTGCACTACGACGTACGCCATAACGATGCCAGCACCCAGCCGGTCCTGCTGCTGATCGGGTCGCCGATGGACGCGACCGGGTTTGTCACCCTGGCTGGGCATTTCACTGACCGGACGGTGGTGACCTTCGATCCCCGCGGGGCGGGTCGCAGCAAGCGCACCGACGGCGCGTTGCGGTCCACGACCGAGGAGCACGCCGACGACCTGCACCGGCTGATCGCGGCGCTGGACGCCGGGCCGGTGGACATCTTCGCCAGCAGCGGCGGCGCGGTCAACGCGCTGGCCCTGGTGGCCGGGCACCCCGAGCATGTCCGCGCGCTGGTGGCGCACGAGCCGCCTGCCGTTCAGGAACTGCCGGACCGCGAGCCGGCGCTGGCCGCGTGCGAGGCCATCCATGACACCTACCAGCGCGAGGGTTTCGGCCCGGCGATGGTCAGGTTCATCGCGCTGGTCAGCCACGAGGGCCCGATCCCGGCCGGCTTCGCCGACCAGTCCGGCCCTGACCCCGCCAGCTTCGGGTTTCCGGCAAGCGACGATGGCTCTCGGGACGACCCGCTCCTAGGGCTGAACATGCCATCGACTGCCGAGTACCACCACGACTTCGACGCTCTGCGCGCTGCGCCGACCCGCATCGTCATCGGCGTCGGAGCGCAGTCGGCCAGGATGCTGGCCGGCCGTGCGGCCGTGGCCGTCGCCGAGCGGCTCGGGATCACGCCCGTCATCTTCCCCGGCGGCCACGACGGATTCCTCGGCGGCGAGTACGGCCGCGCGGGTGACCCCGATGCCTTCGCCGCCACCTTGCGCACGGTCCTCACCAGCAGCCCGTCCGGGCCGGAAGAGCAGGAAGAGTAGGAGGCGCCGGGCCATGGACTCATTCACGGGCAAGCTCGCAGTGGTGACCGGCGGCGGCTCGGGCATGGGCCGCGAGCTGGTAGGCCAGCTCGCGGGGCGGGGCTGCTCGGTCGCCGCGTGCGACTGGCACACGGAGTCCGTCGAGCAGACCTGCGCCCTGGCCGGGGCGGACGCCCCGGCTGGCGTCCGTGTCAGCAGCCATGCCTGCGACGTCTCCGACGAGGCGCAGGTGCTGAGATTCCGCGACGAACTGCTCGACGAGCACGGCACCGACCACGTGGACCTGGTGTTCGCCAACGCGGGCATCGGCGGCGGCGCCAGCTTCGTCACCGACCGCCGGGAGACCTGGGAGCGCACGTTCGCCGTTGACTGGCAGGGCGTGTACTACTGCGCCCGCGCGTTCCTGCCGCTGCTGATCGCCAGCGGCGACGGCGTGCTGGTCAACACCAGCAGCGTGAACGGGTTCTGGGCGTCGCTGGGCCCGGGCACGCCCAACACCGCCTATGCCACCGCCAAGTTCGCGGTTAGGGGCTTCACCGAGGCGCTGATCGAGGACCTTCGCACCAACGCTCCGCAGGTCCGGGTCGTTCTCGTGATGCCCGGGCACGTCGGCACCGACATCATCGCCAACAGCCTGCGGGCCGCCGGCTTGCCCATGCCGCAGCAGATGAGCGACGCCCAGGTCCGGGAGCTGATCCCGGACGACGCACAGGCCAAGCTGGTCCGCGCCGGGATGGTGCCCGCGAGCCCGTCTGCCGATGACCTGCGCCGGCTGCTGGCGCAGATGAGCACCGACTTCCGTGACAAGGCACCGCTCACCGCCGCCGGCGCGGCGACGATCATCCTCGACGGGGTGCTATCGGGCGCCTGGCGGATCCTCGTCGGCGAGGACGCCAAGCTGATCGACGCGAAGGTGCGCGCCAGGCCCGAGGCCGCCTACGACTACGCCGAGCTCTTCCGCGACGCGGCGCAGCCGCCGCCGGGCACGGGCAGCTGAGGGACGTCGGCTGCGATGGGCGCCCACGGCGCCATGCCTTAGGCGGGCGGGGACCTGGCGGCGGCGGAAGATAGGGCAACTTCCCGATGTGAGGCACCGGCCCTTACGACGAGCCTGAAGCTTAACGGGCCGCACGAGGCCCCGGACTCGTGGAGGAAGCAGTGCATCCGTACATCTCGCAGGCCTTGGCTGCTGAGCGGGTCAAGGACATGCACAGGACAGCCGATCGCCGGTGGCTAGCCCGGCAAGCTCGCGCACTCGGGCGCGCCGCGATGACCCAATCTTCGGCAACACGGCCGATCGCCACCGCGCAGCCGGCCGGCACCGCGCAGCCGGCCGGCTCCGCGCAGCAGCTAGCAGCACCGGCCAGGCTCGTGCCCGCGCAGCGCGGCACGGATCGGCGCGAGCCTGGCGGCAGCCCGGCTGACCAGCATGTTCGTGCGGCGTGAGGTGGCCAGCGCGCTCAGTCGCTGGCCTGACCAGCTGTCGGTACGCGGTGGCATGCTGGGAGATATGAGCATCCGCACAACCAGCCCGGTCCTGGTGGGCCGCGCCGAGCAGCTTGCCTCGCTCGACGCGGCCCTGCGCAAGGTGGCTGGCGGTGCTCCGGCGGCAGTGCTGGTCGGCGGCGAGGCCGGAATCGGCAAGTCCAGGCTAGTGGCCCAGTTCGCGTCCGGGGCGGCCGAGGCGGGAATCAGGGTGCTCGCGGGAGGCTGCCTGGACCTGGGGGCAGATGGGCTCCCGTTCGCGCCGTTCGCCGCGATGCTCCGCGCGCTCGTCCGCGAGATCGGCGCCGACGGCGTCGCGGCGCTGATGCCCGGCCAGGCGACCGGCGAGTTCGCCAGGCTGCTGCCTGAGTTCGGGCGGCAGGAGAGCGACTCGGACCTCGCCGTGGCCAGGGCCAGGTTGTTCGAGCAGCTGTTGACGCTGTTCGAGCGGCTGGCCGAGGCTAACCCGGTAGCGCTGGTCATCGAGGACGCGCACTGGGCCGACCGGTCCACCCGAGACCTGATCGCGTTCCTGATCAGCAGCCAGCAGGTGATGGACCGGGTGCTGATTGTCGTCAGCTACCGGTCGGACGAATTGCACCGCACCCACCCGCTGCGGCCGCTGCTCGCCGAGCTTGACCGGTACGAGTGGGTGGAGCGGATGGAGCTGCCCAGGCTGGGCCGCCTGGAGTCGGACGAGCTCGTCCACCGGATCACCGGCCGCGAGCCAGAGTCAGCGCTCGCGGACGCGATCTACGCCCGCACCCAGGGCAACCCGATGTTCGTCGAGGAACTGCTGTGCTGTGACGGCCGGCTGAGCACGGAACTTCCCGAGTCGCTGCGCGACCTTCTGCTCGCGTCGGTCAGGCGACTGCCCGATGAGACCCAGGACCTGCTGCGCGCGGCCAGCGCCGGCGGCCAGCGCAACAGCCACGCCCTGCTCGCGGCGGTGACCGGCCTGGCCGACGACGACCTGGCGCGGTGCCTGCGGCCCGCCGTCGCCGCCAACGTGCTGACCGCCGATCAGGAGAGCTACACGTTCAGGCACGCGCTGATCAGGGAGGCGGTCTACGACGACCTGCTGCCCGGCGAGCGGACCAGGCTGCATACCCGGTTCGCCGAGGTGCTCGGCTCGGACGTCGGGCTCGCCGCCCCCGGACGCGGGCTCGTCGAGCGGGCGCATCACTGGTACTACGCGCACGATACGACGTGGGCGCTGGTCAGCGCCTGGCAGGCGGCGGCCGAGGTCGGCCATGCCCTGGCCTACGCTGAGCAGCTGACCTTGCTCGGCCGAGTGCTCGAGCTGTGGGAACGGGTGCCCGACGCGGCCAGGCGGATCGGCGCAACCCATCTCGACGTGCTCGAGCGCGCGGCGACCGCGGCCATCGACGCGAAAGAGGACGAGCGGGGACTGGCGTTCGCGTCCGCCGCGCTGAAGGAGATCGACCAGAGCGCCGAGCCGGTCAGGGCGGCTCTGCTGCTCGAAGCCCGGGCCACGCTTGGCAGGCATGCCGGCCAGGGCGACGGCAATGCCGACCTCCATGCCGCGCTCGGCCTGGTGCCCGCGGGCACCGATGACGCCGCGAGGGCGCGCGTGCTCGTCAGCATCGCCAGGCACATGACCGACCCGAGCGGCCCGCACACGCGCGCGGCGCTGGACGAGGCGCTTGCCCTGGCACGGCGGGCGGGAGACACCGACACCGAGGTCAACGCCCTGTGCGAGCTCGCCGCGGTCGAGTCAAGGTTCGGCAGCAACGCGGTGGCACTCGCCCTGCTGACGCAGGCGCGCGAGTTTGCCGAGCGGACCGGCTCCTACGGGACCATGCTGTGCGCCGCCATCAACGAGTCGCACATACTCGAGGGCCTGGGTGAGCACGAGCGAGCGGCCGAGCTCGCCAGGGCCGGCATCTCGGGCGCCCGCGAGCACGGCCTGGCCCGTACCAGCGGCACGTTCCTCGCGATCAACGTGGCCGAACCGCTCGTCTCACTCGGCCGGTGGGACGAGGCCGTCGAGGTCATCGAGCACGCGCTCGCGCTGTCGCCGCCGGAGCTCAACCGGGTGCTGCTGCGGTACCTGCTGGCCGACATCGCGCTTCGCCGCGGCAGTCTCGATGACGCCAACGCCATGGCGGCGGCAGCGCGGACAGCGTACGGCAGGGCCGGGTACCCGGGCGCCCACCAGGGGCAGTACACGCTGCCGCTGGCGCAGATCGAGGCCGAGATCTTGGATGCCGAAGGCAGGCGCGACGCCGCCATCGAGGTGCTGTCCGCCGCGATCGAGCGACTGGACCTGGTCCGCGACCCGCGCTACGCCTGGCCGCTGCTGGCGGCAGCGGGCCGGATCTGCACCGTGGCCGGTGGCGCGGCTCCGGCCAGCGCCGTGAGCGCTGGCCAGGCCGAGGCTCTGCTCGACCGCCTGCGCGAGGTGGCAGAGAAGATGCAGGCGACCGGACTGGTTCAGCGAGCCGGACAGCTGACCTTCGAGGCACACGCCGAGGCTGACCGGGGGCAGCAGCGCATGAGCTGGGAGAGTGCCGCTGCCGCCTGGCAGGACGTGCGTCAGCCCTTCCAGCGAGCAGCCGCCCTGCTCCGCGCGGCCGAGACGGCCGCCGCCGCCGGCGACCGCGAGGCGGCCGGCGGGCACCTGCGGAGCGCTGCCGAACTCGCCGAGCCGCTCGGCGCCCGCCCGCTGCTCGCTGACATCGCCGCGCTGGCACGCAACGCCAGGCTGGACCTCGCCGCCAGCGGCCGCTCGGGAGCGGAAACTGCGCAGCGGCGGGACCCTGGCAGCCCCGCGGCCAGGCTGGGGCTGACCGCGCGCGAGTTCGAGGTGCTGCGCCTGGTGGCCGACGGGCGCTCGAATCCTGAGGTCGGCGCCGAGTTGTTCATCACCGCCAAGACCGCCAGCGTGCACGTGTCGAACATCCTGGCCAAGCTCGGCGTCAGCAGCCGAGGCGAAGCGGCCGCCGCCGCCCACCGGCTGCGGCTCTTCGACTCGATGCCGGCCGGCTGAGCGCGCCGCTTCGCGGCCGTACGGCGCCCGGTGGCAGGCCGGCGGCAGCCGGACTGCACGTGACCGACGTATGCTTCTCGTTGCTCGCACTGGGGTGGTCGGGGGATGCGGGGGCGGAGGGTTGGCCACGTTCGTTCTGGTTCACGGCGCCATGCACGGGGGATGGTGCTGGCGCGAGGTCAGGCGGCGGCTGTCCGGCAGCGGGCACGAGGTCTACACGCCGACCCTGACCGGCCAGGGCGATCGCCGCCAGGCGATGAGCCCGCAGGTGGGCGTCGCTACGCACGTCACCGACCTCACCGATCTGATGTGGTTCGAGGACCTCAGCGAGGTCCATCTGGTGCTGCACAGCTACGCGGGCGTGCTGGCCGGGCCGGTCGCCGAGCGGGCGGCGGCCCGGCTGGCCTCGGTGATCTACCTGGGAGCCTTCGTCGCGCGGCCGGGTCAGAGCCTCGCCGACCTCGA
>Ga0335077_10002135_pt1 | contig 23606 bp, 17 predicted proteins | sample Lox_Sample_31_FD_207151 | JGI IMG/M metagenome (GOLD analysis project Ga0335077, IMG submission 207151) | Soil microbial communities from Loxahatchee National Wildlife Refuge, Florida, United States - Lox_Sample_3.1 | ecosystem: Environmental > Terrestrial > Soil > Wetlands | place: USA...
TTCCGCTACGAAGACCGCAGCAATATGAAGACCGTCGCCCAGCTTGCGCCGGGCGAGATGGCCACGGTGATCGCGGATGTGCGCGCCACAAAGATGAGCGGCTTCCGGCGCCGGAGCCTCGGGCTCTTCGAGGTCCGGTTCACCGACGCCTCGCGCGCCATCCTGGTGTGCAAGTGGTTTCATGGCGCATACCTGGCGAATGTCTTCTCCGAGGGGATGAAGGTCGCACTCTTCGGCAAAGTCGAGTTCGATACCTACGCCGGCGAGCTGACCATGCTGCATCCCGAGTTCGAGATTCTTGCCGGTGACGACGAAGACGGCGAGGCGGCGCTTCACGTCGGACGGGTGGTGCCGGTTTATGAAGGCACCGGCAAGCTCACAACTCGTATGCTGCGCGTATTCACGCACCGGATTTTGGAGAGCGTGGAACCGGTGGACGACGCCCTCCCGCAGTTCCTGCGCGACCGGCTCAAACTGCCCGACCGCTGGACCGCGATCCGCCACATCCACTTCCCGCCGCCGGATGCCGATCTGCGTCTGCTGAACGCATTCCGCTCGCCGGCACAGTTCCGCCTGATTTTCGAGGAATTCTTCTGGCTGGAGTGCGGGGTCGCGCTCAAACGCGGCAAGGCGCGCACACTGCCGGGGATTGCGTTCGGGCTCACTGACCGCGTGAGGGAGCGTGTGAAAGCCATGCTGCCCTTCAAGCCTACCGGGGCGCAGAAGCGGGTCCTGGCGGAGATCGCGAAAGACATGGCGGAGCCGCATCCGATGAACCGCCTCCTGCAAGGCGACGTGGGCAGCGGCAAGACGATCGTGGCCGCGGAGGCCGCGGTGATCGCGATCGAGAACGGCTACCAGGTCGCGGTCCTCGCGCCCACCGAGATTCTTGCTGCGCAGCACGGGATCTACTTCAAGCAGATCCTTTCGAAGCTGAACTACGTCACCCTCTTGCTCACTGGCGGTTTCACCGCGCGCGAGAAGGTGCAGCTCAAGAAACTGGTGGCCGGGGGGCTGGCGCACGTCGTGGTCGGCACGCATGCGCTGCTCGAAAAGGACGTCGAGTTCAAGAACCTCGGCCTCGCCATCATCGACGAGCAGCATCGCTTCGGCGTGCTGCAGCGGCTCGGGTTGGTCCAGAAGGGCCTCACACCGGATGTGCTGGTGATGACCGCGACTCCCATCCCGCGCACCCTCGCCATGACAATGTATGGCGATCTCGACGTGAGCATCATCGACGAGCTGCCGCCGGGGCGAAAGCCGATTATCACCAAACATGCCACGGCCGACCGCATCGAGCAGGTCTACAGCTTCATCAAGCGCCAGGTGGATGAGGGCAGGCAGGCCTACGTGGTCTACCCGGTCATCGAAGAATCCGAAACGCAGGCCATGAAGGCCGCGCAAAAAGGATACGAGCATCTTTCGCGCGAGGTCTTCCCCGACCTGGCGATCGGCCTCATGCACGGCCGGCTGGGCGCCGATGAGAAGGAAGCTGTGATGCAGCGTTTCAAGGAAGGCCACATCAAGATCATGGTTTCGACGACAGTCATCGAGGTCGGCGTGGACGTGCCAAACGCCAGCGTGATGGTGATTGAGCAGGCCGAGCGGTTCGGCCTGGCGCAGCTCCACCAGCTTCGCGGCCGAGTCGGGCGCGGCGCCGCGCAGAGCCACTGCATCCTGGTGACGGAGAAGATGAACGAAGCCGCGCGCGAGCGGATCCGCACGCTGGTGGAATCGACCGACGGTTTTTACATTTCCGAGATGGACTTGAGGCTGCGCGGCCCCGGCGAATTCTTCGGCACGAAGCAAAGCGGCTTGCCAAGCCTGCGCGTAGCCAACATTCTGCGGGACGCCGACATACTGGAAATCGCCCGCCGTGAGGCGGTGGATTTCGTCTCGCGGCCTCCCTCGGAGGAAGAGCTGCGGCGCGCGGTGGCGTACATTCGCGACCACTGGCAGCGGCGCTACGGTCTGGTGACGGTGGGCTGATGCGGGTGATCGGTGGAGAGTTTCGCTCGCGCCGTTTGAAGAGCATTCCGGGCGAGGCCACGCGCCCCACGCCGGACCGGCTGCGGGAGACGCTCTTCGATATCCTGCAGGATCGAATTCCGGGCGCAACTTTTCTGGACGCATACGCCGGGACGGGTGCGGTAGGGATTGAAGCTCTCAGCCGCGGGGCAGAACACGCCATTTTTCTGGAGAGCAACCGCGGCGCGCTCGATGCCATCCGCGAGAACCTGGCATCGCTGAAGGTGGCGGGGCGGGCTACGGTGGTTCCCGGACCGGTGCTGCGGACACTGGAACGGCACCGCGCGGAGATCGTCTTTCTCGATCCGCCGTACGCGAAGGAGGATGAGTATACGGCCACGCTGGAGTTGCTGTCGAAGGATCCGCCTTCCCTGGTAGTCGTGCAGCACTCCATCCGGTTCGCGCTACCGGAGGCCTGCGCGCCGCTCCGCCGGACCCGCGAGCTCAAACAGGGGGACAACGCTTTGAGCTTCTATCAATGCTGAGAGCTTCCTGATTGACACCGGAAATCGCGCGCGGCCGCCGCCCGAATCTGCTCCGCAAGGTCGGTTCGGTTCGCGTTCACGCGCACCGCAATCGCCGCCGCCGACGCCTGGCAAAGGTGCGCGTGCACCGTGTCGCAGGACGGATTCAGCGCGGGACGGCCGTCCTGTCCGGGAAGCAGCGCGCAGCCGTGCGGATCGAGACCCGCGCGATACATTTCGATCACCGCCTGCCGCAGGCCGGGATCGACGGTCAGCAGCACTCCTTCCATCAGCGCAACCACGGCCTCCTGCGGGCGCCCGCGCTCCGCCAGAGATTGCGCCCAGGCGCGCCAGGCATCGGGGTTCTGCGGATCGAGCTCGATAGCGCGCGCTGGATCGCCCAGCTTGAGCTGCGCGCCGGAGATCATGCGGTTGACGTCGTCGCGCGCGCCGGCCAGCGGGTTGGCCGCGGGATCGAACCGCGGTAAGGTTCGCGCGTGCTGCTCCTGCGCGGTGACGATCGCCAGGCATCGTCCGAGGATTTCGAGCGCTCGCCGGATCGATGCGGAGTCGCCTTTTGAGAGGTACCAGTCGGCCGCGCGGCGCCAGGTATCGGCGTTGTTGCGGAGATCCGGCAGCGGAGAAAGGATGGCGAGGCTCCTTTCGCCCTCGGCAAGTACCCGATCGATGGGCGCGTGGCTTTCGAAGAGCGCGTTCGCAAGAAGCTTGTGGGCTTTGTAGCTGTTCGGGCTGGTCTGCACTGTCGAGGCGCCGAGGGTGAGATCGCTCTGCCAGTCGGAATTCCGCACCACGGTGCGCGCGGAGAGAAGCATGACGATGGCGCCGGCGATTGCCGGATTGAAGCGCGGCACGCGTACCGCCAGGGCGGCGGCGCCTGCGGCGAAGGCGATCGCGGGCAGGTAAAGGAAGCGCTCCGCCATGATGGTGCCGATGGGGAAGAGCAGGTTCGCCGACGGTAGCCACGCGAGGAGGGCGGACGCGAGTAGGAAGAATGCCATTCGGTGGCGGCGCCAGGCGAACAGCAGTGCGGCGGCGATGGCTAGCAGCGCTGCTGTGGCTAGAGGCAGGTCGGAAACCTGCCCCACTGGGATCTGGTTCCATGAATAGTCGGAGGAAAGGCTCACGGGCCATATCAGCAGCCCGAGGTAGCGCCAGAACAACGCCAGCGCCGTGATGCGGCCCGTGACGAAGCCGGCGCCCGCGATCGGGTTATCCCAAAACGGGAACTCGGTCGGAGGGACGGCGAAGAGGGCTGCGGCGCGGCAGCAGAGCATGAACAGAATCGGGATCAGCATGGCAACCACGGGCCACAGCAGTTTCCGCACGCTGCCGAAACAGATCTCATACAGCACCACAATGCCGATCAGCGTGACCGCGCTTTCTTTGGAGAACGAACCAATCAACGTTGCCGCGCCCAACGCTACCCAGCGCTTCTGTAAATAGAAAAGAAACCCGGCGAGCACGCAGCATCCGGCGAGAAGGTCCGGCCTGCCCGCGAGATTGGTGACCGATTCCGTGAGCGCCGGATGCACCGCCCAGATCGCTGCCACGAATGCAGAGTTCCAAACCTGGCCAGTAATGCGGCGGCCCAGGATAAAAACCAGCAACACGTTGGCGCAATGCAGCAGCAGGTTGATGGCGTGATACCCGGCCGCGCTCGCGGCGTTGCCCAGGATCGCGTAATTGAAGAGGTAGGAGAGCGTGGTGAACGGTCGGTAGAGGCCGCTCTCGCCATACGGCCACCAATAGGTGTGCGTGAAAATGAGACCCAGGTTTTCGGCGGAAACGTCGTGCACGCGGGCATCCTGGAGCAGGCCGCGGATATCGCCTGCAAGGCCGTTGGCGAATCCGTTGGCGAATACGGCCACGACCAGGAGACAGAGCGCGACGGGCACGAAGCGGGCAGGTCGCGGATCTGCCGCGGGAGAGGGCTTCATCGAATCTACAGGCTAACAGAACGGCAAACGCCGCTTATTGCTTGCGGAAAAGCAGCTCCACACCGCCGACAATCGTGCGCCCCGGCATCGGTACGCCGACGATTTCCTGGTAACTCGTGTTCGACAGGTTGGTCGCCTGCAAAAACGGATGCACGCGGCCGTGCGGCAGGGCGGCGTATGCGTCCCACAGAACGTAAGGGCCCTGCGCATACCGCTCCACCACTCCGACCCGAGTGCGGAACAGAAAGTTACTCCGCGGCGTGATGGTCCAGCAGAACACGCCCGCGTTCTTCGGGTAATTGAACGTGTACTTGGTCGCGCCCGCGGAGATCGTGTCCTGGCTTCCGTTGAGCGCGGTGTAGCGCAGGTCGAACATGTTGACCGCCGACGGCGTCCAGCGCAGCCCCGCCTCTATGCCGCGGAAAGTGAGGTTCTGGATATTCAGCGCTCGCCAGACGTCGGTGGGCGACGTTCGGTAGTAGTCGATGCCATCGCGCTCGCGGCGATCGAAGATGGTGAGGTCCGCGCGCGTGTGCGGAGAGGGCACCCAGTCGAGACCGGCTTCGTAAGTCCACGCGCTCTCGGGCCGGAGGTTCGGATTGCCCTGGTTGGCGGGGTCGTGGTAGTAAAGGTCGGTGTAGGTCGGCACACGGAACGCGCGGCTGGCCGAGGCGCGAAGCTTGGTGGTAGCCGATAGCCACGCTCCGCCCGCGATGGTCGGCGTGAAGGCGGCGGACCATGTGCGGTAGATCTCCTCGCGCGCGGAGACGGTCAGCGAGTAGCGCTTCAGCGCGCGCCAGTCGAGCGCGGCGTAGCCGGCGGCGCGGCTGCGCGAGTGGTCGCCGAGGTTGTTGCTCGCGATCGATTCGTGAATCGCTTCCAGCCCGTAGAACAGCGTGGTGGCGGCGCCGAATTCGTGGCGGCGGCGGATGGCAAGCTGGTAGTCCTCGTCGGAGTGGTGGTTGGCGTAAACCTCGGGTTGGTCCCGCAAAAGAACGAACAGATCGCTGTGGCGGCGGTACGCGAAGCTGATATTGGTATATTCGCCGAGCGGCTGCTGCACCCCGGCGAACCAGGTCTTGGTATCTTCCCAGGAGTTGTACGGACCGTAAAACTGGTTGGCGCCGAAGGGATGATCCATGTACGCCAGGTTCAGAGTGCCGGTGCCGTACGTGCTGACGAGGCTGGTGACCGAGGAGAACTGCAGATTACGGTAGTCGCGGTCTGGCATGAAGCCGGTCGAGAAATCCCGCGAGAACGAGAGTTGCTCGGAGAGTTTCTTGCCGGCGATTCCGAGCGACACACGCTGCTGGTTGATGCCATCGCTGCCCAGCGCGGTACGCAGGCGCAATTCGGTGGTATCCGGCGGCGCCGTGATCACGTTCAGCACACCTCCCACTGCATCCGAGCCGTACATCGTCGAGCCGGATCCGCGCATCACCTCGACGCGCGAGATGCTCTCGAGCGGCATCGGAATGTCCATGTTGTGGTGCCCGGTCTGGGGATCGTTGAGCCGCATCCCGTTGAGCAGAACCAGCGTCTGCCCGAAGGTCGAGCCGCGCATGGAGAGATCGGCCTGAATGCCGTTCGGCGCGCGCTCCGCAACGTCGAGCGAGGGATCGAGCTTGAGTGCGTCGATGAGCGTGTCGAGCACCAGGTTGTTGGGGCGAATCGGGAGCACGCGGATGGCGCGGTCGATTTCCGCCAGCGAGAGCGGCTCGTACGTCCCGGTGACAACCACGCTGTCCCTCTGCTGCGGCACCAGCTGCGCGAGCGCGGAAACAACCGTGAACGGCAGCAGAAAGAGGCGGGATTGCTTGCTCAAACTGTATTATACGGAAATGAACTGGAACGACGCCGCCGAGGACTTCCTGAACCAGGTGCTGTTGCAGACGCCTTATCCCGTGCGCGAGCAGACGGAAGCGAATTTGCGAGGCGTCTCGGAAGCGCTGGCTGAAGACGAAGGCAAGAACCGCGTGGGCGTCGAGACCGTGATCGCGGCGTGGGTGCGGACGACTCCCGAACCGCTTCGCCCCGACCTGCCGCGACAGATGGAGCGCTTCGGGCTGGATCCCGACGAGTACCGCCACCTGTTGGAGTAACGGGCGGGCTCGTGTACGAGCCTGCCCGCTCCCCGGTCAGAACGTGATCTTGGCGCCCACTTGAATGCGGCGGGCCGCCCGGAAGCTGCTGATCTGGCCAAAGTTCGTGGCCGTGTTGTTGAGGCTGGCGAATCCGTTCGGATTCACCCAGTTCAGCGTGTTGAAGGATTCGCCGCGCATCTGGAGTTTGAAGCGGCCTTCCTTGCTGAGGTTGAAGTTCTTCATGATCGACGCATCGAGGTTGAAGAAGCCCGGCCCGATGGTAACGAACGGGCTCTCATTGCCGGCCCGCACCACGCCCTGAGGCACGGGCGCGAAGCACGCCGTGTTGAACCAGCTCAAGCCAGTACTCTGGATCGAAGCGGCATACTGGTGCGGCGCGTTCTTGTTCGGATCGCAGATCAAGTCGGGCCTGGCGCTCGATGGGCCGCCGTTCCCGATACCCGAGCCCGCCGGATCGACACCGGAGGTGGTGATCCTCTGGGGCTGGCCTGAATAGGCGGTGAGAATGCCGGAAAGCTGCCAGCCGCCCAGGATCATGTGCTGGATGCTCCGGCCGCTCCTGAAAAACGGCAGGTTATACACGTAGTTCAAGGTGAAGACCTGCTTCCGGTTGAACGCGGCCATGCTGTACTCGGTGTCGTGCCAGCTGTAGCTGTTCTGGGGCGCGTTGCTGCGGTCCGAAGGATTGTCGGTCAGCACCTTGGAGTACGTATAGGCAAAATCCAGCAAACCAGCCGCACCGAAGTTCTTCTTGAAGTGAATTTGCAGGGAGTGGTAATTGGAATCGAATGCTGATTCGATGCCGGTAAAAGCGTTGAAACCTAGGAACGGCCGCACGGCATTGATGCGCGGCCAGTCGGCCGAAGTGAAAACCGTAGTCCCCGGGCCGGTGGCCGTACCAGGTGCGCCGCTGGTGTTCTTCAGTCCGGCCGCGAGCGCTGCTCCCGTCGGCGCCTGGTTCATATCCACCGCGCCCAGCAGGTGCGTACCCTTCGAGCCGAAATAGCCGACCTCCAGCACTGCTCCCGTGGGAAGCTGCCGCTGGATGTTGAAGCTCCACTGCTGCGTGTAAGGAACCCTTGCAGGAAGTTGCGTGGAGCGAGGTGCAAGGACCGCCGTCGCATTCGGCCCGAGCGCGCTGTTTCCCGGTGTACCCGACGTCACGTCGTTAAAGCTGGCATTGGTATATGTCACGCTTGCAACGTACGGTGGATTGACGAAGATGTTCTGCTCGTAAATGCCGAACAACGTCGAGTCGAAATAGATCCCATACCCCGCGCGGAGCGAGGTCTTGCCGTCGCCGAAGGGATCCCATGCCAGGCCGACGCGCGGGGCGAAGTCTTTCCAACTGTCATTGGCGATCTTGTTCCCGAACGGCGAGTTCTTCCCGGCGATCATGATCCCGTTCGTCTGCCAGTTGGCGGTCCCGGGGACCACGTTGCCGGTAGTAGGATCGATCTTCGGAGCAGCAGCCGGACTGTACGCACCCGGAGAGAAGTTACTCAGAATCCCATTGGTCTCCGTGGGCTGCCCGAAATAAGACCAGCGCACGCCCGCGTAAACCGTCAGCCGCGCATTCACTTTGAAGTCGTCCTGCGCGTAGACCTCGTGCTGCCAGGCCCAGACATCCGGCGTCACGTCCATGGAGTTCTGCGTGAAAGTGCCGACATTGCCCAGGAGGAAGTTGGCCCATCCTTGCTGGAAGTTGGTCGTGCCTGTCGGAACGCCCGTATTCGCGAAGGTGAAGGTCCCGGTGGCATTGCCGTTCGCGTTTTCGGTTTTGTTGTAGCGGTTGCCCTGATAACCGAACTTCATCGTGTGGCGGCCCTTGATCCACGTCAGGTTGTCAAACCAGGCGTAGTTGCGGTTGTAGTCGACGTAGGGGCCATTCCCAATGATGCTCGACATGCCGGAGACGGCCAGCGTCGGCACCACGCCCAGTGGATTGGTGAACGGCTCCTTGGGGTTGATGTCCGGGCTGTTACTCTTCGCGGTAAGGCCGGTAGGAGTGGTCAGGATCGCGCTCTGCGAAAAGTTGAATCCGGCATCGCTGATGAGGGACGGCCGGATGATGTTGACGGCATGGGCCACTACTCCGCGCCCTGGCGAATTGGTGGTGGTATTACCCGTTCCCGGCACGACGGTTCCCAGGAAGAGACCACCCGGCTCCTGCGTCGGAATGTCGTCGATGGTCATGCGGCCCCATACATTGAACCGCTCGCTGAAGGTGTGATCGACGCGCAGCATTTCCTGGCGGCTGTTGAACACGCTCTTTACCGGGTAGAAGCCGGACGTGGTGGTCACCGTGGTTGTTCCGCTTAGCAAGGGCATTTTGCTGAAAATGTCCTTGATCCAGGCTGCTGCGTTGGGATTGATCAGGTTCGCGGGGATCTGTGTCACCGGCGCGGAACCCGCCGGGCAGCCGGTGGTGGTGGTGATGCAGACCGGCTGCAACATCTGTCCAGTCAGCATACCCGTGGTCGGCAGCGTCGGATTGAATGTGGCGTAGGTGATGATCTTGCGCCACTCCTGCGAGTAGAAGAAGAAGGTCTTGTTCCGGTTCTTGTTGTAGCCGGGGAACATCACCGGGCCGCCGATGGTGAAACCGTAGTCGTTCCATCGCACCGGCGGGATGCGCGCGTAGCAAGTACTGGTGAAATTCGCGCTGCAGTTGTTGAAAGGGCTCGCGCTGTCGTACAGGTTGACCTTGTTGGCGTTGTTGCTCCACGTGTTGGCGTTCAGGATGTCGTTGCGGAAGAATTCGTAAACGCTGCCGTGAAATTGGCTGGTCCCGCCTTTGGTGACCACGTTGATCTGGCCGCCGCCGGCGCGTCCTGCGTCCGCAGTGTAAAGACTGCGCTCGACTTTGAACTGCTGGATGGCGTCCACGCTGGGGTAGGTCTGGAGCGTCTGGTTGCTGCCCCGGTCCACGTTGTCGGCGCCGTCCACCGTCCAGTTATTAGACGAGTTGCGCGCGCCGTTCACGGAAAACGGGATGGTGTTGGTGGCGCCCCCGGGCGCCGTGTTGCCCACGTAGAGCTCATCGTACGCATTTGGGGCCACCCCCGGCATCAGCGCCATCAACTGCTCGTAGTTGCGCGCCGCCAGACTGAGTTCGGTGAGTTGCCGGCCCTCGATCGTGGTCGCGCTGGCAGGCGAGCCCAGTTCGACTGCCGCCGCTTCTGCTTTCACCTCCACGGTCTCGCTGGCGACCCCGACCTCGAGGCGGATGTTGATACGCAGGTCGTCGGAGACGTTCAGCACGACCCCGGTGCGTTCCTGCGTCTTGAAGCCGGCTGCTTCGACCTTAATCGAGTAAAGGCCGACCGGCAGGTATGGCACCGAATACGACCCGGTGCCATCGGTGTTGACGGTACGGACCACCTGGTTCCGGTCCAGGTTGGTGATGCTGATCTTGGCATTCGGAACGGCGGCCTCGGTAGGATCCAGAATCGTGCCGCCGATACTGCCGGTGATGTCTTGGGCGTACATGGCCCACCCGCCGATCAACATCGGCAGGCACAGCCCGAATAATCTTCTCATTTCTCCCCCAAAGCAATCGGGAATCACTGCTACAGCGTGTCTTATGGTAGCGCGAAGTTTCGCCGTTGTGGAGGGGGAGTACTGATTATCTGAATATCCGTTTGTCTGAAAACCCTAGTGGACGCCGGCGGCTTCTTCCATGGGCACGAACGGGCTGATGAGATTACCCCGCCCGTCAAACTCGAAGTCGATAGCGGCTTCGAGCTCCAGAGCGGCATTCTTTTCGACCTCCGTGCGCATGTTTTCGCTGACCGCCAGCCGTCCGAGCTCCATGGTATTGCGGATCCACCCATAGGTGACCTCGGCGAGGTCCTGCCGTCCCACCGTAGGCGCGACTCGCTCCAGGCACTCGCGGTCGGTCGGAAAATGAATCGGCGTGCGGATGGCCGCGGGCGTGTTCGCCGTCAGAGAATTGATCCAGGTAGGCTCCCAGTTGATGCGGTTCACCAGGCGGTCCGTAACCACGTCGGCCATGCCCATGCCGACCGCGCTGTCGTAGGTATGCTCGCTCAGGTTGCGCACGAAGATGCGCTGGAACTTCGGGGTGTTCGGCCACGGGTTGTACTCGCCGTTGACGCCGCGGTTGGCCACCTTGGTGTCCATGCCGGCGCCGGAAATATTCTTGCCGATCTCGTCCATGACGAGGATGTCGAGGTCGAACGGGATCTTCGCCATCCAGGACTTCACCAGCGCCAGGTTCTCTTCCTCGCGCTGCTCCATCACTTCCACCGGCACCGCGTCCAGCTTGGCCGTGTTATGGTTCGCATCTTCCAGGATGGCGAGGCCGCCGAGAATCTTGCCGGATTTGAGCACCTGCCGCCCGACGCTCCGAATGACGCCCTCCAGCCCCATGCCGCGATAGGCGTACGAGTGATACCGCTGCGCGCCGGCAAACTTGCCGAGCCCGATGGCCATCATCTTGAACAGGCCGCTTTCGATCTTCCCCGCGAAATCGGTGTGCCACTTGACCCGTCCAACCAGCATGACGCCGTCGCTCTGGTAGGCCGTCTTGTCCATGAAGGCCTCGATTCCCTCGGCGGTCTTGCCCAGCGAGACCACCTCGAGCTGGCTGATCAGCGGACAGCCCATGCTGGACCCGGTAATGCCGTAATGGGCCAGAACGTCCGCCTGCCCTTCTGCCGACGCCGCGCCGTGGCTTCCCATTGCAGGAAAGATGAAGGGGTGCATGCCCTGGGACTTCCAGTAGTCCACAACGTTGCGGACGATGGTGGCGATGTTGTGGATGCCTCGGCTGCCGACCCCGATTGCGACCTTCGAGCCGGGCTTCAGGCGGGCGGCGAATCCGCTGGCGCCGAGCTGCCCGCGCACCTCGGCGGCGACATCGGGAATCTTGCGGTCGTGAAACTTCTGGCGGAGGACGAGAAGGCGGGGAAATTGCATGACCCGCTTATTTTAGCGCGGCACGTATCGCACCGCCCTGCCTAGCCTTCGCCCCACTGCGATTCCAGCATCCGGGAGTACTCGCCCGACGCATAAAGGTCGAAGCGGAAATTCGCCGAAGTGATGGTGAGGTGCTGCTGCGAGTCCATGTAGCAGCGGTAGAGGTAATCCGCGTAGCGGTGATAACTGCGCAGGAATTCGTCGGCCAGCAGCGTGGCAGGCGGGGGATCGGCGAATAAGGAGTTAATGCCGAGCGAGCGCGAGAAGATCGATGAATAGTCGGCGACCCCCCACCGCACCAGCTTGTGCTTGACTAGATCCGGCGGGCCGGCAATCAGAAGCCCGGCGAAGCTCTGGCGCTTGATCTCCGTGGCCGCCGGCAGCTCGGGCGCGCGCTCCGCCCAATCGACGCACTGGTCGATCCAGCGGAACACATCCTTGCCCAGGAAAAAGAGCATGCGCAGCTCGTGATAGCGCCCGGTAAGCAGCCGGCGCTTGAGAGCGTCGTTATCGCTGCCGTCGTTCGGGATCAGCCCCGCGAGCATGAGTGCCGCTTTGGAATTCTCCAGCAGGTCCGACGGCGAGACCCGTTCGTTGAATGGGTGCAGGATGAGTGGCGGCAACTCCCACACCGTTGCACCTAAGGATGTCGTGGGCGACATGTTCCTCCACGTTGCGACATATCGGCTCGAACTGCCGGCTTTGTATGGTACGCGGAGTATGGTACGCGGATGCTTGACACCGCCAACTCCCCGAGATCCATAACAAAAGAGAAGCTGGCGGCAGTACCTGCCACGTCCTACACTGGTTCTGGGTTTGGTCGTTTCCAATGTTCCGGTCAGTTTTCGGGGCCTTCCGCACCGAGGAACGTGGGCAGGATCTCGCTGAGTACTGCCTGCTCACGGCCTTGGTCGCGCTGGTCGCCGTAGCAATTTTCGTCCATTTTTCGGGCGGCATTCAGGCGGTTTGGGGTTCTGCAAACACCATGCTGGCGGCCGGCGACAGCGCCACCACCAGTGGGCCCTCATCCGCGGCGAGTTCCTCGCAGCGTTGACCGCCCGGCCTCAATCTACGTTCAGTCCCAGGAAGCTGTGCGCGTTCCCATAGCAGATATTGCGCACCATGGGACCGGCAAGATCGTCGCCGGCCGGCAGTTCGCCGTTCTCGATGTCGCGTCCCAGCAGGTCGCAGAGCACGCGGCGGAAATACTCATGACGCGGATACGACATGAACGACCGCGAATCGGTGAGCATCCCCAGGAACCGTGAAAGCAGACCGCAGTTGGAGAGCGCGTTCATCTGCCAGGTCATCGCCTCCTTCTGATCCAGGAACCACCATCCACTGCCGAACTGCACCTTTCCCGGGGTGACGCCATCCTGAAAATTGCCGACCATCGTGGCCAGAATGTAGTTGTCCGCAGGATTGACGTTGTACAGGATCGTCTTGGGGAGCGCGTTCTCCGAATCCAGGCGGTCCAGAAAATTCCCCAGCGCGTCCGCCTGTAGACAATCGCCGATCGAATCCCAACCGGTATCCGGGCCCATTTCGCGGTAGCGCCGCGAGTTGTTATTGCGCCGCGCGCCCAGATGCAGCTGCTTGGTCCAGCCCTTCTCGGCATCCAGGCGGCCGAAAATCAGCATCATGTGAGAGGCAAACTTGATGCTCTCCTCGTGTGTGGCGTCGTGGCCGGATCGCGCGCGTCCGAAGATGGCAGCCGCCTCCTGCTCGCTCGGGAACGTGCCGAACGCGTGGTTCAATCCGTGATCGCTGAGGCGGCCGCCCATGGAGTGAAAGAAATCGTGGCGCTTCTTCAGCGCATCCACGAAATCCGTCAGGTGGTGAATGCTGGTGTTGCTCGCGGCTTCCAACTTGTCGACCCAGGGGTTGAACAGTTCTGGCACGCGGACGCTGAGAGCCTTGTCCGGCCGGAAGGTCGGAAAGACCTTCGTCTTCAGATCCGAAGCAGCGATCGCCCTGTGACACGCGAGATCGTCGGTGGGATCGTCCGTCGTGCAGACCGCCTTCACCCGGAACTTGCCGAGAATGCCGTGGGCCGAGAGAGCGTCGGTGGCCAGCGCCTCATTCGCACGCTCCCAGACGCGAGGCGCGCTTTTTTCATCCAGCAGCTCCTCGATTCCGAAGTAGCGCTTCAGCTCGAGATGCGTCCAGTGGTAGAGCGGATTGCGCAGCGTGTAGGGAACGGTCCGCGCCCAGGCGAGGAACTTCTCGTACGGATCGGCGGCGCCGGTGCAGTACCGCTCGCCCACGCCGTTGGCTCGCATGGCGCGCCACTTGTAGTGATCGCCTTCCAGCCAGATTTCGAACAGGTTGCGGAAGCGGCGGTTTTCAGCGACATCTTTCGGGGGCAGATGGCAGTGATAATCGAGGATGGGCTCGGGTTCGGCAAACTCGTGATACAGCCGGCGCGCGGTTTTGGTAGACAGGAGAAAATCTTCGTGAATGAACGACATAGGGCGGTAAATTTCGATTGAATCATACTTCGCATTCGGTAGGGACCTGTTTGCGCCGCATCGCCGGACTTGAGAGCGAAATCCACGCCTGGGTCGAGCTCCTGTCGAATCCCGCGCCTCCACTCGATGGACCCCTCCGCGGCGTGCCGTACGGCGCCAAAGACATTTTCGAGACGCGCGGCATCGCCACGGAGTACGGCTCTCCGCTCTACACCGGCCGCAAGGGCGTTCGCGACGCGCACCTGATCGCGCACCTCCGCGAAGCCGGTGCCGTGCTGATCGGCAAGACGCAGACCACCGCGTTCGCGTCCTTCGATCCCGCTCCCACGAACAACCCGCGCCTTCCCGGGCACACTCCCGGCGGCAGCTCCTCGGGATCGGCGGCGGCGGTGGCCGCGGGCATGGTGCCCTTCGCCATCGGCACACAGACGCTGGGCAGCGTGCTGCGCCCAGCCTCCTACTGCGGTATCTGCGGTTTCAAGCCCAGCTTTGGGCTCATTCCCTACGATGGCGCTTTGCCGTTCGCGCCCTCACTGGACACCGTCGGGTTCTTTACCCCGACCGCGGCGGATATGAAATGGCTCTGGACACGAGGTTTTGGCGGCGCCTTCGACGCGGAGCTACACCGCGCCGCACTCCTGCGCGTCCCTGCCGGGGCACCCATGGAACGTACCCTCGCCGATGCCGCGGTACACCTGCGCGCGCAAGGCGTCCACGTGGACGAGATCGAGCCACCCGCGGGCTGGCTGGACCTGGTCCGCGCCGCCTTCCTCATCAACTCCTATGAAGGCGCGCGCAGCCACCGCGAGCGCTATGACGAGTTCGGCGAGCGCATCGGCGCGAAGCTGGCCGCCCTGGTTCGCGACGGCCTCGCGCTTCCCGAATCCGCCTACCAAGCCGCGCGCGCCACGGTCGAGACCCTGCGCGACCGGATCTCGGCCCTGTTGTGGGAGTATCCCGTGATCCTGACCCCCGCAGCCGCCGGGGCCGCGCCCGAAGGGCTCGCTTCCACCGGCGATCCCTCGCACAATGCGCCCTGGACCGCGCTCGGACTTCCGGCGATCTCGGTCCCGCTACCTTCGGCCGTTCCGCTTGGCCTTCAAATCGTCGCCGCCTGGGGCCGTGACGATGCCCTCGTCTCCGTGGCCGCACACGCGGAGCAGCTATTATCCGCAGTTAACGGTGGATAACCTTGGTGTGCTTGTCACCGGCAGCAGTGCTGTCCTATACCTAGTTTGTGGCTGCCGATTGGGAAACCCGGATGGACCGGTGGCTGGCCGAGGGCGTGCTCGACCGCGAAACCGCGGAGCGCATCCGCGCCTGGGAACGCGGGCAGGCCCAATCGCAGGGCTTGCGCTGGCCGGTCCTGCTCGCCCTGGTTTGCGGCGCGGTGCTCGTTGCCGCCGGCATTCTTCTCTTCGTCTCCGCGCACTGGGATCAGCTCTCGCCCGCCCAGCGCATGACGACGGTTCTGCTGATGGTGGCGTGCTTTCATGCCGGAGGCGCGGCGGTGTCCGGGCGTTTCGAAGCTCTCAGCATCGCCATGCACACCGTGGGCACGGGCGCGCTCGGCGCGGGAATCGCGCTCTGCGGGCAGATCTTCAATATGTCCGAGCATTGGCCCTACGCCGTGCTGCTGTGGGCCCTCGGCGCGGCGCTCGCCTGGCTGCTGCTCGGCCACTGGACGCAGGCCGCCCTGACCGCCATCCTGGCGCCGTGGTGGCTGGCCGGTGAGTGGATGGTGCGCCACCCCGGGTCGAATGGCGGCCTGCCCGTCGCCGCGGGCCTCTGCGCGCTCAGCGCCACGTATCTCAGCGCGCGCCGTACCGCCTCCGACAGCGCATTGCGACAGGCGCTGGGCTGGATCGGCGGCCTCGCGCTTCTGCCGTCGGCGGCGATCGCCGCGTCCGAATCCTGGACGGACACGCCCTTCCGGTCCGCGGACTTTCCCGCGTGGGCCGCCGCCGTCGCCCTCCCGGTCGCGATTGCCTTCCTCTTGCGCGGGCGCGAAGCCGTGTGGAATGCCACCGCCGTCTTCTGGACGCTGGTCCTGGCCGCGATCGCCGGCTCCGGCCCCGAGCACCTGGCGGTGTACTTCTGGTGCGCCATCGGCGCCGTCGGCCTTTCCCTCTGGGGCATCCGCGACGGGCGCCCCGAGCGCATCAACCTCGGCATCGCGGCATTCGCAATCACGGTCTTCGCGTTCTACTTTTCCAGCGTGATGGACAAGATGGGCCGCTCGGAGAGCCTGATTGGACTGGGCGCGCTCTTCCTCGGCGGCGGCTGGGCGCTCGAACGGACGCGCCGCAAGCTGATGACTCACATCCGTCCGGGGGTATCATGAAGCCGGTTCACCGTGGCGCTATCGTGATGGTTGCGCACTGTCTGCTGGTCCTCACAGTCGCAGGCAAGTTCGCCTGGGACCGCGATCGCTTGCCGCGCGCCTGGGCCAACGCCACCCCCGTGGATCCCAATCTCCCGATTCGCGGCCGCTATGTCTCGTTGCAGCTTCGCGTGGATCCCGCGGACACGGGGAATGGGTGGGCATTGGCGCGTCTCGCGGCCGAAAACGGAAGCCTGGTGGCACATCCGGTGGCAAAAGGTGGCCTCGCCGTCTGGCGGCGGAACCCCGCGACGTGGGTCCTGGCTGAGCCCGTCGCCTATTTTCTCCCCGAGCACGCTCCCGATCCCACCCGGTTGGCCCCGGGAGAGGAACTCTGGGTCGAAGTCTCCGTGCCTCCGGGCGGACCGCCGCGGCCGGTCCGCCTGGGCCTCAAAAAAGACGGCGTGATCCGGCCCCTGTAAAGCGCCGACACCGACTAAACTGTTGTTGGATGAATTGCTGCCCGCTGGTACTCCTTTTCTGCGTGCCGCTTGCACTCGCCCAGGAACCTCGCTCCCGTGAGATGCCGAAGCCTCCAGCCCAGCTTCAGACGTTCGACGTAGCGGTGACCGACGCCGCCGGACGCCCGGTGCCCGGCCTCACCGCCAGCGATTTCAATCTCACGCAGGCCGGCGCACCACAGAAGATCGACTCCCTGGCCTGGTTCGACGCTACGCGTCACACCGGAGCCGGCAAAGCCCCGCCATCCTTCGACCTCGAACCCAGCGAGATTCGCCGCAATTTCGTCCTGATCGTCGACGACCTCGGGCTCACCCCGGAGCGCGCGACTTCGGTTCAGAACCTGCTGCGCGAATTCGTCAACGAACAACTGACAACCGACGACCGGGCCGTGATTCTGCGGATTTCTTCGGGCGCCGGCTGGCAACAACAACTGGGCACGGACCGCCGCTCGCTGGTGGAGCAGATCGAACGCGTCCAACCGCTCGGCCATGGACTGAGCCGGAACGCGATCGCGGGAGCCGTGTGGCAGTCGGTGCGCGGCGCGGCGGACGGACTCCGCTCCATCTCCGGCCGCAAAGCCGTGGTTCTGATCTCCCAACACCTGGATGCGCCGCTGGCGCCCGGCAGCGACCCGGCTTCTACGCGGAACAGTGTCAGGACCCAGGCACACGCCGCGGCCATGGTGTTCTACACCGTGAACCCGGACGGCCGCGCCGAACCTCCGCGCGATTCTCCTCTGGCCTGGCTGATCCGCGAGACCGGCGGCCTTGCCGCGCCCGCCCTGGCCGACGTCCTGCGGGACCAGGAGAGCTACTACCTCCTCTCGTTCCATCCTTCGGCGGAAGCGGCAGGCGCCACACCCGTGGTGCTCACCCTCCGCGGCAAAGTCCTCAATCTGCGGTGGCGCGCCGGATTCCTGACCGCGATCGAAGCTCCCTATGCGCCGGTTCCGCCCACGCGAAGTGCCGCGGTAAACCGCGCATTGAGCGGCGCGATGGGTGGCAGCGAAATTGAAACGCGAATCACGCCTCTTTTCGCCGGTTACAGCCGGAATGGCGCCGCCATCGAGGTGTTAGTCCATATCGGCGCGCGCGGACTTTCGAAGCTTCTCGATCTGAAAGGAATGCACCAGGTAACCGCCGAGATCCAACTCGCGGTCTACAACGATGCCGGCAAAGTTCTTGCGCCGCCCGGCATAGGCTACGACATGTTTTTGCGCGACTCCCAGGTTGCGAAGCTCCAGGAACAGGGCTTGCTCTACACCACGCGCCTCACGGTGCCTCGCGCCGGCGCGTACCAGGTCCGCGCGGCGGTGGTGGACGGCCTCTCGGACCGCACCGGTTCGGCCATGCAGTTCATCGAGGTGCCCGCGATCGAGACCGGCCAGTTCGCTATCGGCGGCCTGGTACTCGACCCAGGCGCCTCCCTGAAACTCGACGAAGGCATCCACCTGGCCCAAAATATTGCGGCCACGCGCGTCTTCCCGCCCGGCAGCCCGATCGCGTTCTCGTACAACGTATTCAACGCCACCCTGGGACCCGCGAAGGAATCGCGCATCCAGGTGAAAACCACGATCTATGCCAACGGCCACCAGGTGTACTCGGGCCGGCCCGTCGACCTCAATTTTCCCGCTGCCGCCGGCGATGTCCGGACCGTCAATGGCAAGGTGCAGCTGGATCAGAGGCTTTCGCCGGGCGAATACGTGATCGAGGTAGAGGCCACAGACCTGGTCTCCAAGGAGGCAGCGCCGCGCGTGGCCTTTCAGTACATCACGTTCGACGTACGCTAGGATTGCACAATGCACCTGCGCCCGCGCCTGGAGCGGTACTTCCAATTCGAGTCGCTCGGAGCCACGTGGCGCACCGAGATTCTGGCCGGCTTCACCACCTTCATGACGATGGCCTACATCGTCTTCGTGAACCCCGCCATCCTGCATGAAACCGGTATGCCGCTGGCCGCCGTGACCGCAGCCACGTGCCTCTCCGCGGCCGCGGGCAGCCTGCTGATGGGCGGGCTCGCCAATTACCCGATCGCGCTCGCGCCCGGCATGGGGCTGAACGCGTACTTCACCTACGTAGTCGTCAAAGGGATGGGCGTGCCGTGGCAGGTGGCGCTGGGCGCGGTATTCATTTCCGGCGTGGCCTTCCTGCTGCTGACCTTGATCGGCGTGCGCCAACTGATTCTCTCGGCGATCCCGTTCGAGCTGTACTCGGCAGTGGCGGCGGGCGTAGGTCTCTTCATCGCCCTCATCGGATTCCGCAATTCGGGGATCGTCGTGCCCAGCCCGGCCACTACCGTGACGCTAGGCAAGCTTGGCGAGAAGAGCACGGCGCTCGCCCTGGTGGGACTGCTGCTGATCGCCACCCTGCTCGCCTGGCGCGTTCGCGCCGCGATGCTGATCGGCATCCTGGCCACCACCGCCGCGGGCCTCCTGACCGGAGTGGCGAAATGGTCGCCCCAGACCTATAGCCTGGGGGATCTCTCCGCCACGGCAGGCAAGCTCAATATCGCCGGCACGCTGAAGATCGGCTTCATCGAAATCGTCTTCGTTTTTCTCTTCATCGATCTGTTCGATAACATCGGCACCCTGGTCGCCGTCGGCAAGAAGGCGAACCTGTTCGACGAAAAGCGGCAGATCCCGCGCCTCAACCGCATCCTGGTTTCCGACGCCACTGCCACCATCGTCGGTTCGCTTACCGGCACCTCCACCGTGGTCAGCTACATCGAAAGTGCCGCCGGGGTCGCGGTCGGAGGCCGTACCGGCGTCACCGCGATCGTCACCGGCCTGCTGTTCGCCATCGCTCTCTTCATCGCGCCAGTAGTGGGCGCGATTCCCGCCGCGGCCACGGCCCCGGCGCTGATCGTCGTCGGCAGCATGATGGCCTCGGTCATGGGCGAGATCGCCTGGCACGATCCCGAGGTCGCCGTGCCCGCCTTCCTGACCATGGTGACCATTCCGCTGTCGTTCAGCATCGCCAACGGGCTGGCCTTCGGCTTCACCGCCTACAGCCTGATCAAGATTCTGCGCGGCCGGTTCCGCGAAGTGAATTGGTTCGTCTATCTGCTGACCGCGCTCTTCATCGCGCGCTTTGTGTACCTGGCGAACGCGTAAGCGCGGGATTTATTGGGCCGTCTGCACTCGTATATTCCGGTAGCGGATCACGCCCACGTGGTCGCCTTGCAGGAAGAACGGGCCAGGTTCGCCTTCGTTGCTGTCCAGAGCGCCGCCGGTCGGGCCGGGAATCTCCACGTTGTCGTGAATCTTGATGCCGTCGCGATACACGGTCACGTAGCGGCCCACCAACGTGATGTCGAACGCGGTCCACTGGCCGAGCTTGTTCCCGATGTTGCCCATGGGCGGGAAATGGCTGTAGACCGCGCCCATCTCGTGCGTGGGCTGCGTGCCGCCCTCTGTGCCCACCTGGATTTCGTAGCGTCCTCGCAGATAGATGCCGCTGTTGCCGTGCTCGGGACAGTTGACCTCGATGTGCAGCTTGAAGTCCTGATACTTGCCGGTGGTCTTGAGGTTCGCCGCGCCCGGGCCCCGGGCCGTGCCTTCGGCGGGCGGCGGATTGTCGTTGACCAGCTCGCCGTCGCGCGCGACCCACTTGTTGTTCTGCGCGTTCCCGATAGGCTCCCATCCGGTGAGATCTTTCCCGTTGAACAGCGGCACCGCATCCGACCACGATTTCGGCATCGGCCGCTTCAGCTCCGGCGCGCGCATTGCGGCAATCGACGCTCCGGCTGCACCACCGCGCTTTTCGACTCCGGACAGTTTGTCGCCGGCGCCCGTGAAATCCCAGTTCACCTCCGGGCCGCGGCCCGCGCCCTGGACGGTGGCCAGCAGATGGCCATTCTCGACCTTGGCCGCAACCAGCGGACGCCACGATCCGCCGCGGGGCTGATAGCGGCCCTCGAGCTTGCCGTCCTTCGAGGTGATCTCCATCCAGCCGGGGTAGTCTCCGCCGTTCTGCGGAGTGATCGTGAGGTCCCAGCGGCCGAGGAAAGGATTTGTCTGCGCGAGACCCGCCGCAGCGAGCCCGATGAGGAGTGCGATCTTTTTCATACGCGCACAGTGTAACTCCGGTACAGCGCATAGATCCCCATGCCCGCGGCGGCCGCGATCCCGGCGTCGCGGGCCTCCCGCAGGCTGGCGGCCGTAACGAGCCAGACGCACAGCCCCATGCCGGCGAAAGCGATGTAGCTGCCGCCGCGAAGCCGGAACGGATTTGACGCGGCAGGATTCCGGCGCCTCAGCAGCGGAAGCGCGCCGCAAGTGGCGAAGTAGGTCACCAGTCGGGCCACGGTGCTCACGGTCACGAGATAGAGGAACGTGCGCGACAAAGCCAGGGCCAGCATGACCGTCGTAGTCGCGATAACCGCGGCCGCCGGCGTTCGAAACCGCGGATGGACCGCGGACAGCCGCGCGGGCAGGGCGCCCCCTTCCGACATGGCGAACAAAGTCCGCGAGGCGGCGAGGATCAGCACGTTCAGATTGCCGGCGAGTGACACCAGGATGCCCCCTGTGATCATCACGGCGCCCCACGGACCGAGGAATCGCGCCGCAGCATCGGCCAGCGGACGCTGCGACTGCGCCAGCGAGGGCAGCGTGCCGATGCACACGGCCTGAATAGCCAAATAAAAGATGACCACCGCCACCATCCCGGTGAGCAGCGCGCGGGGAACATCGCGGCCGGGATCGCGGATCTCGCCGGCCGGGATCACCGCCATCTCGAACCCGGTGAAGGCGTAGACCAGCAGCATGACGGATTGCGAGAACGCGTGGTATGCCGGGGAATCTCCGAGCGTGAAGCGCGCGGGATCCAGGAAGAAGAATCCGGCCGCGACAAACACGGCCAGCGGCAGCAGCTTGCCTGCCGCAAAAAGATTGCTGGCATCGGCGGTGGCGCGTACGCCGCGGACGTTGATGGCACCCAGCGCGATCACCACCGCGGCAACGATCATCATCCGCGGCCGGCCGGCGGCGGCCGCAGGAAAGAAGAACCCGAGATAGTCGGGCAGGAGGCTGCAATTAGCGGCGAAGGATGTAACCCGCGCCACCCAGACGAGCCATCCGACACCGAAGCCGATAGCCGGACCGTAACTTTCGCGCGCGAAGAGATACGGCCCGCCTGTAGAGGAAAACCGGCCGGCTACTTCCGCAAAACTCAGCACGATGAACCCCACGCACACCGCGCAGACCGCAAACGAAAGAAGGCTGTAAGGCCCGGCGAGGGCATAGATCCTGGAGGGCAGTCCGAAAATCCCGGCCCCGATGACTCCGTTGAGCACCACCGCGATGACGTCCCAGCGTCGCAGGGAGCGGAGCAGGGCGGGCTGGGGCGATTGAGACGTATCAGGCAAGGTAGCACAGCGGCCGGAACGCCGAAATAGTTTGCAATAATCCCAATGTGTCGTATTATTAAGGACGCGCCAAAAATGCATTGGCTCCTAACAATTTGATTGGTAACGCTTTATAGACTGGCCGCTGGACTGCGCAAGTTACCGTTTTCGATCCGAGGGGGCAAACAAGTCTGTCGGAGCGGGGCAAAGGACCAGATAGGCCAGGGGAAACTCACGAGGGGAATGAGGATGCAAGAAGCTGATTCTGTCAGGCACCTGTTGTCGGTTCCGGCGCTCCTTGTGCTGGGCCAGGTCATGAGTTTGCCGCTGCATGCGAACCCGATCTTCAACATCACCTACACCGCCTCTGTCCAGGCGGACACCAACTTTGCGAATATCCAGTCCGCGGTGAACTACGTCACGAACGAGTACTCCAGTCTATTCACCGACAACGTCACGCTCAACTTCATCGTCGATGAGGGCGCGGTTGGATTAGGACAGAGCCTGTTCTCGAATAACTACTGGCGGGGCAGCTACTCCCAGTTGAGAACAGCACTGGTAAACGACGTCAAGACCACTGATGACGCGACCGCGATGGCGCCGGCGAATCTTCCAGCGTCGGCTCCATACGCCGATGCCTGCGGGCTGGCGAATGACTGCTGGTACGCGACCAGTGCGGAAGCAAAGGCGCTCGGTCTGATCACCAATCAGTCGGTCTTCGATGGCACGTTTACGTTCGATAATACGACGAGTTTTACCTACGATCCGAACAATCGAGGGGTCGCCGGCAAGTATGATTTTATCGGTGTCGCGGAACATGAGTTTTCAGAACTGATGGGCCGCACCGCCCAAAGCACTGCTTTCGGCTACAACATCCTGGACACCATGCGGTTTACCTCGACTGGCAGCCGCGACCTCAATCAAGACTCCGACGTGTACTTTTCTTTCGACAACGGCAACACCCACATGGCCGTCTACAATCCCATAGTAGGAGGCGACCGTCAGGACTTGAACGGCGCCGTCGCGACGGACCCCTACAATGCCTACTCATGGACCAATCAGGCCCATTCGCTCAACTCCGTCGACATCAGTACGATGGATGTGATCGGTTGGGATCGGACTTCCGCGTCACCGGTGCCGGAGCCCGCGCCGGCAATGGTAGTGGCTCCGGTCCTGCTCGGCATGGCGATTGCCATCCGGCGCCGCGCGCAGCAGGTACGGTAATCTCGCAGCCGTGGAATTGCTTGCCCCCAGTGTAATTTTGGCCACCGGCACGCAAATTCCGTCCCAGCAATTTACTTGTTTTTTGCAAGTGATGTTGATAGTCTGAACCACGTGCCGGCGAAACCGAGGGAACACCGGTCGGGTTGTCCGGTGAGTATCGCGCTGGAGGTTTTCGGAGACCGCTGGTCGCTGCTGCTCGTCCGCGACATGATGGTTCGGGGGCT
>Ga0335077_10002136_pt1 | contig 23601 bp, 17 predicted proteins | sample Lox_Sample_31_FD_207151 | JGI IMG/M metagenome (GOLD analysis project Ga0335077, IMG submission 207151) | Soil microbial communities from Loxahatchee National Wildlife Refuge, Florida, United States - Lox_Sample_3.1 | ecosystem: Environmental > Terrestrial > Soil > Wetlands | place: USA...
AATTGTGCCGGGTGGTGAAACCCGGCGCCGATCTTCGCGTTTCTCCCTCCGCACAACCTGCGCTGCAGTGGCTGCAAAACGAATGCGGCCTGGATTCCTCCGGCGCCGAACAGCTCGTAGACCATATCATCAGAGGGCGCGCCGTCCTCGGAGTTGTTCCCACGCAATCGACAGTCGTCGCGGAACGCTTCTTTGACGAAAGCGGAGGGATGCAACTGGTCATCCACGTTCCGTTCGGCGGGCGCATCAATAAAGCCTGGGGCCTCGCTTTGCGCAAGCGCTTCTGCCGTTCGTTCAATCTGGAACTGCAGGCGGCCGCCACCGACGATGGCATTAACATCTCGTTGGCCGAGCAACATAGCTTCCCTCTCGGCGATGTTTTCCGGTTCCTTCATCCTTCCTCGGTCGCGGAAGTTCTCGAGCAAGCTGTTCTGGCGTCTCCGATCTTCACGGCGCGCTGGCGCTGGGATGCCTCGCGCGCGCTGATCCTGCAGCGATTTCAGGGAGGCAAAAAAGTCGCGCCACAAATTCAACGCATGCGGGCCGACGACCTTCTCGCCTCGGTTTTCCCTGATGCCGCGGCATGCCCCGAAAATCTGGACGCGCAGCCCCGGGTCCCTGATCACCCGCTGGTCAACGAAGTGATGCGCGATGCCCTGACGGAAGCCATGGACGTCGAGGGCCTCAAAGCCGTGCTCGAAAGAATCCTGAATGGCCGAATTGATTGCGTCGCCATCGATACTCCGGTTCCGTCGCAGTTTTCTCACGAGATTCTGAACGCCAACCCCTTCGCCTATCTGGACGATGCTCCGATCGAAGAACGCCGCGCCCGCGCTGTCGAAATGCGCCGTATGCTGCCCGAGTCTGTGCTCTCGGAAGTCGGCAAACTCGATCCGGAAGCGATAGCGGAAGTGCGCTCGCAGGCCTGGCCCGATATTCGCGACGCCAACGAACTCCACGACGTGCTGCAAACCGTGGTCGCGTTCCCGGAAGTGGATACCGCCGAGACGCGTGCCAATCACCCGCTCGCCTCAGCGGTGCGCGCGGCGCTTGAAGATTGGAGACCATTTTTTGAATCGCTCGCCGCTCAAGGACGCGTCGCTTCCGCGATGGATTCCGGGAGGCGCTACTGGGTAGCCGCCGAACGGGTGAAGTCCTTCTTACAATTGTTCCCCGACGCCAAAATCGAATCCGCCGTCGCTGATGTCGAGCCGCAAACCCCCACGCGCGACGACGCCCGACGCGCGCTCGTGACGGGATGGCTCGAACATTCCGGCCCCATCACGGCTCGCGAGTTCGCGGAGCTGCTGGGGCTCCCGGAATCCACTTTTGATGCAGCTGTTCTCCAGATCGAGGCTAGCGGCGCGGTGCTGCGTGGAAAGTTCACCGATCCCGGGAGCCGGGAGACGGAATGGTGCGAGCGCCGACTCCTCGCCCGTATCCATCGCCTCACGCTTGGTCGTCTGCGTCGCGAGATTCAGCCTGTCACCGCGGCGCAATTCATGCGCTGGCTTTTCCGCTGGCAACATGTGGCCCCGGGCACGCAGTTGCTCGGCGAGCGAGGCACCCTCGAAACGCTGCGCCAACTGCAAGGCTACGAGGCTCCCGCCATCACTTGGGAAAAGCAGATCCTCGCACGCCGTATCGCCGGATATGATCCCAAAGCTCTCGACCAATTGTGTCTGAGTGGCGCGATCGGATGGCGCCGTTTATCGCCTCATCCAGCGCTTCTCCTCGATTCTTCCGAGCGGGGCCGCCGCGTGACTCCGACGAGTGTGGCTCCGATCTCCTTCTTCGCGCGCGACGATGCCGACTGGATGTCTTACCCCACACACGAACTGTCTGCCGCCGATCATCCCGGGCTGACTTCAGCGACTCAGGATGTTTTACAGTTCCTGAAGGCTCGCGGAGCCTCGTTTTTCGCGGACATTGTCCGCGGCACGCGCCGCCTGAAGGCCGAGGTCGAGACCGCGCTGTGGGAGCTGGTGGCAGTCGGCTTCCTCACCGCCGATGGCTTCGATAATCTCCGCGCGCTGATCGATCCCAAACGACGCGCCGGGCAAGGTAGTGGCCGCCATACTCGCCCGCGCGACAGCATCGGCCGCTGGTCGCTGATCTACCCGGAAGAACATGCCGATCACGGCGCGCAAATGGAAGCTATCTGTCGGATGCTGCTGAAGCGCTACGGCTTGGTCTTCCGCGAGCTCCTGACCCGCGAGTCCATCCTGCCGAAGTGGCGCGAAGTACTCATCGCGCTCCGTCGGCTCGAAGATCGTGGCGAAATTCGCGGAGGCCGCTTCGTTGGCAATTTCGTCGGAGAACAATTCGCGCTACCCATCGCGGTCGAGTCCCTCCGCGCGTTTCGCTCCGAAGCGCCGAGCGGCGAGGTCATCACGATTACAGCCGCTGATCCTCTCAATCTCGTCGGTATTGTTGTTCCTGGCGAAAAGGTTCCTGCCATTTCCGGCCGCTTCGTCAAATTCCGGGATGGCGTTGCCGTCGGCGATGATTCTGAGCAATCCTACTGGCCACCGGTTGCCCACGCCGGCTAAGTCAACGCTTGCCGCTCCTGCTGAATTTGCGTCCCCCCACCACGACTGTGAAATAATTGCCGCAGCCTCACGGAGGACCGCCGCATGCACTCGCCATGGTTTGGAGAATTCATGGGCACACTCGTACTCATTTTGCTCGGAGATGGCGTCGTGGCCGGGGTGCTGCTGAAGAAATCAAAAGCCGAAAACTCCGGCTGGATGGTCATCACTGCGGGCTGGGCATTTGCGGTCATGTGCGGAGTGTTCACCGCCATCGCCTGTGGCAGCCCCGGGGCGCACCTCAATCCGGCCGTTACCCTTGGGATGGCGGTCCGCTCGGGAGACTACTCGCTCGTCCTACCCTTCCTGAGCGCGCAAACTCTCGGGGCAATCCTGGGAGCCATTCTCGTCTGGCTGCACTATCTTCCCCACTGGAGCGAATCAGCAGATCCCGCCGCCAAACTCGCCATCTTCAGCACGGGCCCTGCCCTTCGCAACTATCCCCTCAACTTCGTCAGTGAAGTGGTCGGCACATTCGTGCTGGTTTTCGTAGTCAGCGCCATTTTCTCGAAGGCTGTTGGCGCAGCCGGGCCGGTCGGAGCGCTCGGACCATTTCTCGTCGGCAGTCTCGTTTGGGGCATCGGGCTTTCGCTCGGCGGGACGACCGGTTATGCCATCAACCCGGCACGAGACCTTGGGCCGCGAATCGCACACGCCATTTTGCCGATTGCCGGCAAAGGGCGTTCTGATTGGCCTTACGCGCCGATTCCTATTTTTGGACCGCTTGTGGGCGGAGCGCTCGCCGGGCTCCTCGTCAAGATCCTCGCTTTCTAAGGAACCGCAATGCCTGCCTATCTCGGCGCACTCGACCAGGGAACCACCAGCACACGCTTTATCATTTTCGATCGTAGTGGACGCATCGTTTCTCAAGCCCAGGAAGAACATGAGCAGATCTATCCGGCTCCGGGCTGGGTGGAGCACGATGCCGAAGAAATCTGGCGCCGCACGCAAGACGTGATGCGCAAGGCTATGGCGCACAAAATCCTTCAGCCAGAGGATCTCGCCGCTATCGGCATCACCAATCAGCGTGAGACCGTCGTGTTGTGGGAGAAGAAGACCGGCCGGGCCATTTGCAACGCCATCGTCTGGCAAGACACGCGAGTCGATGGCCTGGTCGCTGAGTTCGCAAAGAATGGTGGCATCGATCGCTTCCGCGCGAAGACAGGCCTGCCCCTGTCCACCTACTTCAGTTCTCTGAAGATTCGCTGGGCCCTCGAAAACGTCAAAGACGCGCGCGCACTCGCTGAATCCGGCGAACTACTCTGCGGCACTATCGACACCTATCTTTTGTGGCGGCTCACCGGCGGTGCGGACGGCGGCGTTCATCTCACCGATGTCACCAACGCCAGCCGCACGCAACTCATGAATCTCTCTACGCTCGATTGGGACGCAGAAATCCTCGCGGCCTTCGACATTCCCGGCAACATCCTCCCTCGCATAGTCTCCAGCAGCGAAGTGTGCGGCGAGGCTAAACTTCCTTACGTTGCGGGAGTGAAAATCGCCGGCATTCTGGGCGATCAGCAAGCGGCGCTGTTCGGCCAGACCTGCTTCCGCCCGGGCGAAGCAAAGAACACCTACGGCACCGGCTGCTTCCTTCTGATGAACACCGGCGAACGCGCGGTAGCTTCCACCTGCGGTCTTCTTACTACTGTCGGCTACAAACTCGGTTCACAAAAAGCCGTGTATGCACTCGAAGGCAGTGTTGCCATCACCGGCGCGCTTGTTCAATGGATTCGCGACAATCTTGGCCTCATTCAGAAAAGCTCCGACATTGAATCTCTTGCGCGAACGGTCCGCGATAATGGCGGGGTCTATTTTGTCCCTGCCTTCTCCGGCCTATACGCTCCTTACTGGCGCAGCGACGCACGCGGCGTCATTGCGGGCCTCACGCGCTACGCCAACAAGGGCCATCTGGCCCGCGCCGTTCTTGAGGCGACTGCCTACCAGACGCGCGAGGTCCTGGAAGCCATGGAAAAAGATTCCGAGATCCACCTGTTCTCGCTTCGCACCGATGGCGGCATGATCGAAAACGACCTGCTCATGCAGTTCCAGGCGGACATTTTGAACCTTCCCGTGCTTCGACCGGTGATCAAGGAAACGACCGCGCTGGGCGCCGCGTATGCCGCCGGCCTTGCCGTTGGCTTCTACTCCGATTTGGACGATCTACGCCAGAACTGGGCCGTGGATCAAAAATGGGAACCAGGGATGGAAGAAAGTCAGCGCGACGCGTATTATCGCCAGTGGAAGAAAGCCGTCACTCGCTCGTTCGCGTGGATGGATTGACGCGAAAAGTCAAGTAAATCCAGCCGGAGCCTCTAAATGCCTCGAAAAGTGAAATGGGGAATCCTCGGTGTGGCATCCCTGGTCCGCCGCCGCGTGATGCCGGCGCTGCTGCAGTGCGAGCATACGGAAGTAGTGGCCATCGCGTCGCGTTCGCTTGAAAAGGCGCAGTCCTACGCGGCGGAGGCGCATATCCCGAAGGCTTACGGTTCGTACGAAGAACTCCTCGCCGATCCCGAGATTGAAGTCATCTACAATCCACTGCCGAACCATTCGCATGTGCCGTGGTCCATCGAGGCCGCAAGGAAAGGAAAACACGTCCTCGTCGAAAAGCCGTTGAGCATCACCGTCGCGGAGGCGCGCCGGCTGCTGGAAGCACGCGACGAACACAACGTGAAAATAGCGGAAGCTTTCATGGTGCGCACGCACCCGCAATGGCTGCGCACGGAGGAACTGGTGCGGTCGGGCCGAATCGGCAAATTGCACTCGGCGTCGGGCTACTTCAGCTATTTCAACGTCGATCCTGGCAACACGCGCAACGTCCCGGAGTTTGGGGGAGGCGCGCTCTACGACATCGGATGCTATCCCATCAAAACGACGCGGTTCGTATTCGGCGAAGAGCCCGTGCGCGTGTTCGGATGTATCGAACGCGACCCCAGCTTCAACACCGATCGCCTTACTTCCGCCATTCTTGAGTATCCTTCCGGCCAGGCCATCTTCACATGCAGCACCCAGGTTGCGTATTACCAGCGCATGCAGTTCTTCGGCACAGCCGGTCGCATCGAAGTCGAAATTCCCTTCAACGCGCCAACGGACCGGCCGACCCGGATCTTCATCGACGATGGCACGGATCTGTTCGGAACAGGGCTGACGACCGAATCCTTCCCCCTCTGCAACCAGTTCACGATTCAAGCCGATCTTTTCTCGATCGCGGTTCGCGAAAACACGGAAGTGCGCAATCAACTCGAGGACGCCATTTGCAACATGGCGGCGATCGAAGCTGTGTTCCGTTCGGCGAATACCGGCAAATGGGAGACTCCGGAGCGCCTCTAGGCAAAAAAGAAAGGGCGCCAAGATTTCTCCTGGCACCCGCTGCAATGCCGTTTCTCCATCGATCTAGTCGTAATACTCCTGCCCCAGGTGGGTAATCAGATCCTCGCCCATCATCCAGCGCAGGGTGTTCTTCAGCTTCATCAACTGAATGAAGAGATCGTGCTCGGGATACAGCTTCGGCGCGGTCATCGGCGACTTGAAGTAGAAGCTGAGCCATTCCTGAATGCCGCGCATGCCGGCGCGCTGCGCCAGGTCCAGGAACAACACCAGGTCCAGCACAATCGGCGCGGCCAGGATCGAATCGCGGCAGAGGAAGTCCACCTTGATCTGCATGGGATAGCCGAGCCATCCGAAGATGTCGATATTGTCCCAGCCTTCTTTGTTGTCGCCGCGCGGCGGGTAGTAGTTGATGCGCACCTTGTGATGAATCGTCTTGTATAGCTCGGGATACAGGTGGGGCTGCAAAATAAATTCCAGCGCGCCCAGTTTAGATTCTTCCTTGGTCTTGAACGACCCGGGATCTTCCAGCACTTCCCCGTCGCGGTTCCCCAGGATGTTTGTCGAGAACCAGCCGTGCAACCCCAGCATGCGCGCCTTGAACGCGGGCGCCAGCACGGTCTTCAGAAGCGTCTGCCCGGTCTTGAAATCCTTGCCGCCAATCGCCACACCATGCCGGTGGGCCAGTTCCTGCATTGCGGGAATATCCACGCTTAGATTCGGTGCGCCGTTCCCGTAGGCAATTCCGCTGGTGATCGCCGCCCAGGCATACAACATTGACGGTGCAATGGCCGGATGGTTCGACTTCATGGCTTCTTCAAACTTCTCCGGAGTACTGTGCACGTCGTGCGGCCGCAAAAAAACTTCTGTCGACCCGCACCACAGCATCACCAGCCGGGAACATCCGTGCTTCTTCTTGAAATTCGCAATATCCGCTTTGAGTTGCAGGGCGATATCGTACTTGGTCTTTCCCTTCTTGACGTGCTTCCCGTCGAGCATCTTCACATACTCGTGATCGAATGCCGCCGTCATGGGCTTGATCTTGGACAAGAACGGCTTAACCGCCGCCAGGTGATGCGGATCGAGGACACCCGCGTTCGCAGCGGCCTGGTACGAGCTGTCGGGGAAAATGTCCCAGCCGCCAAAGACCATGTCTTCCAGCTTCGCCAGTTTCACGAAATCCTTGATTCGCGGCGAGCGCCCTTCCGTCCTCTTCCCCAGCCGAATCGTTGCCATCTGTGTCAGCGATCCCACCGGCACAGCCTTCTTCTGTCGAACCAGTTCCACCCCGGCCATGAACGTCGTTGCCACCGCGCCCATTCCCGGCAGCAGCACTCCCAGCTTCCCTTTAGGCGGAGCAATCTTCGTAGGCTTTTCCATAAATTTCCTCAGTTTTCATTTGGTGGAACAACGCAGGGCGCGACAGTCTGGAGCAAGTGTCGTCGTCCAAACACTCAATTTTGGGGGATGCGGCACCGATATGCAAATGAAAACCGAGGAAATCCTCGGCACCACGGGTTACCGGAAGAGGCACTCAATTCGCCGGTTTCACGGTGCCCGCCATCTGCAGTTCCACATTCACGACCGGCTTCACCCTGAGAAGCCAATTGCTGGGGTCCTTGATCCCCCACTGAATGTACGGCACATCGAATTTTGCGGATCCCATCCAGTGGTCCGCAGCGATCTCTGCGTGCGCCAGTGCGACGATGTCGTGATCCTGCCCGTGCAGATGGATAATGCCCTTCACTTTGACATCCGATGTGCCGGTAAGAGCTACAACTCCCACTACCTGTGTCGGCCGGAAGGTCGCATCGGGATACTTCCAGGTCTCCAGAATCTCCTTGTGCATGCGTTCGTCCCGCGAGCTGTTTCCGGAATCGCCGCTGGTAGCGTATACCACCACTTCGCCGCTGGCCTTGCCGCTGGCTGGATCAAATGTCATCGTGCCGCTCTTCACGTTGAACGTGCCATGCACGGTGTGCAGGGTACTGTCGACCATATAATGCACCTTGCACTGAGACGGATCGAGGAACAGCTGAACTCCGGCTGGCGCCGTTTGCTCCGTGAGCGGCCGCGGTGGCGCCGCGATTGCCGACAGAAAAATGGCGACTCCCCCCATCACTCCCAACGCTGTGCCCGACGATTTCCAACTCGCTAATCGCATTCGCCGCCTTCTCTATGCCGCAAGAAAATGCCAACCCAACCGCACACTCGCCGCCATGATCTCTCGCAAACTCGACCGCCCGAGGTGGATTGCCAGCATTGGCTCAAAAAGGTCCCGGCGATCGCTCATAGCGCGCATCACTCTCTCGCGAATGCCCTGTCTTCGTCCCAGTTCCACCATCAACTTGCCCATCCGCAATGGGCGGCGCTGCAGCTCGCGGTGCGCGAGCTGGTATTCACGCAGATCGCCGGCGTGAATCGCCTCAGCCAGTGCGGCCGACTGCCGAAATGCCAACCTTAATCCTTCGCCGGTGATGGCATCGACTCCCCCCGACGCGTCTCCCACCAGCGCCACATTCCTTCGCGCCACGCGGCGCAACCGATGCATTACAGTCACCGCGCCGCGCTCGCGGCTTGCTAGCTCTGCCCCGGCCAGCTTTTCCTGAAGCGCCGGCAATTCCGCCAGGACGCGGTCGAACTTCACATCCTCCCGGGCGTCGCCGATGGTCACGATGCAAACTTCTGCAGCCGAGATCGGTGTCACATACGCTTGCGCGCGCCTGCTCCAATAAATCGCCAAGTAGTCGGACCACGGCGGGACCCGATAGTGCCTGCGGCTCGCCATTCGCTGTGTGCGGTGCACAGCCTCATCGAGTTCCGCCCACGCGCGAACGCGTGACGCCGCGCCGTCGGCGCCGATGATCCAGCGAGCCGAGACCACACCGTCGTGTAGCCGCACGCCGCGCGTTTCAATTCCCGCAGCCGGGGTCTTCCAAAGCAACTTCACGCCACATCTTTCCGCCGCCTGGATCAACAGGCTGTGAAGCACGGGCCTTCGAATCCCGATTCCCGTCCCCGACGGAAACGCAGCCGAAATTTCGCGATGGTCCTGCACAAACCGGATTCCCCGAAAATTCCAGCCGATGCCCGCCGGCAGCTCCACTCCAAGCTGCTTCAGGGCAGCCTGCGTTTCAGGCATCATCCCTTCGCCGCAGGGCTTGTCGATGGGTGGCTCCGAGCCGTCCGCCACTACGACCGAGAACCCCTTTCGCGCTGCGGCGATCGCCGCCGCTAATCCAGCGGGACCTCCCCCGACCACAAAAACATCTGCGCTTCTCCGCACGAGCCGCTCTCTTTCTGGCACATAGTATTCCACCGCGCGAGCGCTGCGGCGTGTCACATGCGGGTTAAATGTTTATCGTGCGTTTTGCGAGATTCAGCGCTTCCGGCCGAGAACGTCATTGATGCATCCGCAAGCTTCAGAAACTCGTGTACTGGTTCTTGGTGGCACATGGCTTCATGGATGCAAGCCCTCTTGGACGAGATGCCTCTATCCCGGCGAGGCAGAAGGGATGCCGGGCTAGTCATAACTTGATCTTATTTTCTCCTCTATTTCTATTAATTTGACTGATTGACCTTTGCCCGGCATTCTAGTATTTTCTTGGGCGACCATCATGTTCCGTATCGCCCACGACTCGCATCTGGCCACTCAGCTCTTTGGCGCTGTGGTCACGGTTAGAGCGGCGGTGCGAATTCGCCCCAGCGTCATTGAGGGCCCAGCTACAGGGTGATGGCAGTTTTCAAATCCGAGACCGTTTCGGGCCATCGTCCAAAAGGGATGATGGCCTTCGTCGTTTCAGGCGGTCTGGTGTTTCCGGAGGATTGCGGCAGTGTCTGACAATTCGCTGAAGCCTCGCAGTTCCGCCCTAACCGACGGCGCCAACCGTGCCGGTGCGCGCGCCATGCTGCGCGCGGTTGGGCTCAAGGATGATGATTTCTCCAAGCCGCTGATCGGGATCGCTAACACCTGGATCGAAATCGGCCCTTGCAACTACCATCTTCGCGAACTGGCGGCCCACGTGGCTGACGGCATTCGCGCCGCCGGCGGTACCCCTCTCGAGTTCAACACGGTCTCCATATCCGACGGCATCACCATGGGCACCGAAGGCATGCGCGCCTCGCTGGTCAGCCGCGAAGTGATCGCCGACTCCATCGAACTGGTTGCGCGCGGGAATCTGTTCGACGCGCTCATCGTCCTTGTTGGCTGCGACAAGACCATCCCGGGGGGCGCCATGGCCCTCGCGCGCCTCAACATTCCGGGGTTGATTCTCTACGGCGGCTCCATTGCGCCCGGGCAATACGAAGGCCATTCCGTCACCATTCAGGACGTGTACGAAGCCATCGGCGCGCACGCTCGCGGCAAGATGTCAGATGCCCAGCTCAAAGAACTGGAATGTTCCGCCTGCCCCGGCGCGGGCGCCTGTGGCGGCCAGTTCACCGCCAACACCATGGCGCTGGTGTGCGAATTTCTCGGCCTGGCACCCATGGGCATCTCCAGCGTCCCAGCCACCAATGCGGGTAAAGCGCAGGCTGGCGAACTGGCGGGCAGACTGACATTGAGGCTGCTCAAGAATAATCTCACTCCCTCGAAAATCATCACGAAATCCGCTATCGAAAACGCCATCGCAGGCGTCGCCGCTACGGGCGGTTCCACCAACGCCGTGCTGCATCTTCTCGCCATCGCACGCGAAGGGGGTATTCCGCTCTGCATCGACGATTTCGATCGTGTCAGTTCAGCCACGCCGATTCTCGCCGATCTCAAGCCTGGGGGCAGATATGTCGCGACTGATCTTTACGCAGCAGGCGGTACTGCGCTCGTCGCAAAGCGCATGCTTGAAGCCGGTCTGCTGCGCGGAGAATGTCTCACCGTCACCGGACGCACGCTCGGAGAAGAAGCCGCGGGCGCGAAAGAAACGCCAGGACAGGACGTGGTCCGCACAAAAAACAATCCGCTCAAAACGACCGGCGGCTTAGTGATTCTGAAGGGCAATCTCGCTCCGGAAGGCTGCGTCATCAAGGTTGCCGGACACAACATTCAGAATTTCCGCGGGCCCGCGCGCGTCTTCGACAGCGAAGAAGCCGCCTTTGCCGGCGTCGAGCAAAACAAGATTAGAGCCGGCGACGTCGTGGTCATTCGCTACGAAGGGCCACGCGGCGGTCCCGGTATGCGCGAAATGCTGGCGGTCACCGCCGCACTCGTCGGCGCGGGACTCGGCGATTCCGTGGCTCTTCTCACCGATGGGCGCTTTTCCGGCGCCACGCACGGCCTGATGGCCGGTCACGTCGCTCCTGAAGCTGCCGTCGGCGGCCCGATCGCAGCTGTAGAAGACGGCGACACCATCATTTTTGACGTCCCCAAGCGCTCCCTCAATGTCGAGCTTACCGACACCGAAATCCAGAAGCGCCTCGGGTCCTGGAAACCGCCGCAACCCCGGTTCACGAACGGCGTCATGGCCAAATACGCGTTGCTGGTTTCCTCGTCATCTCTTGGCGCGATCACTTCCGTGCCCGCCAGCTTTGCGTCCGTTTCCGTTCCGGTTACTTCGGGGAGAAGTCTATGAAACTCACTGGTGCGGAAATACTCTGTGAAACGCTCACGCGCCTTGGGGTAAAGGACATGTTCGGGTATCCCGGTGGGGCGATTCTTCCGGTGTACGACGCGCTCGGAAAATCGAAGCTTCATCATGTCCTTGTACGCCACGAACAAGGCGCTACGCACATGGCGGATGGTTACGCGCGTGCCAGCGGGGGCGTTGGCGTCGCCATGGCGACTTCCGGCCCCGGTGCGACCAACATGGTCACCGGGATTGCCACCGCCATGCTCGACTCCTCACCGGTCGTGTGCATCACGGGGCAGGTGAGCAGCAAGTTGCTCGGCTCTGACGCGTTTCAGGAAGTGGACATCACCGGAATCACCATGCCGATCACGAAATTCAACGTGGTGGTCTCCAAGGTGGAAGACATCGCGCGCACCGTTCGCGAAGCGTTCATCATCGCGAATTCCGGGCGGCCCGGCCCGGTGCTGGTCGATATCACCAAGGACGCGCAACAAGCCTCTATGGAATTCGACTGGGAAGCCACGGCGCCTCGGCTTCCTGCCAAGCGCGTTCGCAATAATCACGACCAGGAAGAGTTCGACCGCGCCGTCGAGCTCCTCAACTCCGCTAAGCGTCCCGTCATACTAGCCGGCCGGGGCATCATGCTTTCCGGCGCGATGCGCATCTTTGAGCAGTTCGTGCGCACCAGCAATATTCCCGTCGCCATGACCCTTCTGGGCATCGGCTGCTTCCCTGCTACCGATGCGATGAATCTCGGCATGATGGGCATGCACGGCGAAGCGTGGGTCAACACCGCCATTCAGGAGGCGGACCTGCTCATCGCCATCGGCATGCGCTTCGACGACCGCGTCACGGGTGACCTGCGCACCTACGCGCGCAACGCCCGCAAGATTCATATCGAAGTCGATCGCGCGGAAATCAACAAGAACGTGAAGGTCGATGCCGCGATCATCGGCGATGCCGGTGAAACACTGACGAACCTTCTGCCGCACATCCACGCTGGCGATCACAGCGCCTGGCTTTCGCATATCAAGAGTCTCAAAGGGGAATCCGCGGTCCGCGACATTCAATCTTTGCCGGACACCGGGCACCTCTACGCGGCACACGTCATCAACGATCTTTGGAAAGTCACTGAGGGCGGAGCCATTGTGGTCACCGACGTCGGCCAGCACCAGATGTGGGAAGCGCAGTATTATCACCACAATTCTCCACGCACGCTGATCACCTCCGGCGGTCTAGGCACCATGGGGTTCGCTCTGCCCGCGGCGATTGGCGCGAAGTTCGCGCGTCCCGACGCCGAAGTGTGGGTGGTGGTGGGCGATGGGGGCTTCCAGATGACGTCCTGCGAGCTCGCCACCATTGTTCAGGAAAAGATCAAAATCAATATCGCGATCATCAACAACGGCTATCTCGGCATGGTTCGGCAATGGCAGGAGTTTTTCTACGACAAGCGTTACGTAGCCACGCCGCTGGTCGCCCCCGATTTTGCCGCGCTGGCAAACGCCTACGGTATTCGCGGGGAACGCATCACCACGCGCAAAGAAGTGGTGCCGGCCATTGAATCGGCGCGCAACACCGACCAGTCCGTGTTGCTCGACTTCCGCGTGGAACAGGAAGACTCGGTGTACCCGATGGTACCGGCCGGCGCTGCGCTGCACGACATGATTCGCCGGCCGAATAACCCGTTGGTCGAAACCGCTTCTGAGCCATAATAGTCGCTTTTGCCAGGATCGAATTGAGGAGCCCATGCAGACAATCGTCGCTTACGTCGAAAACAAACCCGGTGTGCTGAACCGCGTGGCTTCGCTCACCCGGCGCCTGGCGATCAATATCGATTCGCTCACCGTCGGTCCCACGGAAAACGAGGAAATCGCGCGCATGACCATCTGCGCCCATACCGACGAGCGCGGCGCCATGCGGCTGGAAGCCAGTCTGGAAAAGCTTGTCGACGTTCTTCTCGCCGAAAACATCACTGCCCGGCCCATGCTCGAACGCGATCTCGCGCTGATCAAAGTTGCCGCCGACCAGCAGAATCGGCCGCACCTTATGGAATTAATCAAGGTTTTCCGCGGCCGTGTCGTCGACGTCGCGCCGGAGTCCCTGATCGTGGAAGTCTCTGGCACGGTCGACAAGATTGACGGCTTGCTTGAGGTTCTCCGCCCTTTCGGCGTGCTGGAAATGGCGCGCACAGGCCGCATCGCCATGACTCGCGGCAGCGACCTGCTTCGTCCACCGGCTGAAGCTAGCAAGCCCGGTGCCGACAATGCGCCCGCCGCGTAGCATGGCTTTGGTCCGGCATAGCTAGCACCTAAACCGGTCTTCGGCCGCACTGCGGCCCACGAAAGGAACAACGAACGCAATGGCTAATCTCTACTACGACAAAGACGCGGACCTCTCCGTGGTGCAGGGCAAAAAGGTCGCGATCATAGGTTACGGCTCGCAGGGCCACGCTCACGCGCTGAATCTCCGCGACTCGGGGGTTTCTGTGGTCGTCGGCCTCCCCGAGGGCAGCGCGTCTCGCGCTCGAGCAGAAAAAGACGGCGTCGCCGTCAAAACCCCCGGGGAAGCTGCGGCATGGGCCGATGTGATCATGATTCTGGCGCCCGACACGCGTCAGCCCAAGATGTACAAGGAAGCGATCGAACCGAACCTCACTCCCGGCAAGACTCTCATGTTCGCCCACGGCTTTAACATCCGCTTCGGAGCGATTACTCCGCCAAAGAACATCGACGTCAGTATGATCGCTCCCAAAGCTCCCGGGCATCGCGTGCGGGAAGTGTTCATCGAGGGTGGCGGCACGCCGGCGCTTCTCGCCGTTCATCAGGACGCTTCCGGGAAGGCGAAAGCGTTTGCCCTCTCTTACGCCAAGGGCCTCGGCACCACACGCGCTGGCGTTCTGGAAACCACCTTCACCGAGGAAACGGAGACCGACCTGTTTGGCGAGCAGGCTGTTCTCTGCGGCGGCGTAAGCGAACTCATTAAGGCCGGCTTCGAGACTCTGGTCAATGCCGGTTACCAACCGGAAGTCGCCTATTTCGAATGTCTCCACGAACTCAAGCTCATCGTCGACCTGATTTATCGCGGCGGTCTCAGCTACATGCGCTATTCCGTGAGTGACACCGCCGAACATGGTGACTACCACGCTGGGCCGCGCATCGTCACCGCACAAACCCGCGAAGCCATGAAGAAGCTGCTCGCCGAGATTCGGGATGGCAGCTTTGCCAAGGCCTGGATCGAGGAAAACGAAAAGGGCTGCCCCAACTTCCTGGCCAAGCGCAGAGCCGAACAAACCGCCCAGATCGAGCAACTAGGCCCGAAACTGCGGGCCATGATGCCGTTCTTGAACCCCATCGTCGCTCCGGGGGTGAACGAAGCCGCCGCTTCGGCCAAGAAATAACCTGCTTTATCGCTGGGGTGGCTTCTGTTCAAGTTGGGTTCCATCGGCAGGCCCCAGCCCGTCCTCACTGGAGCGCCGTCCTTTTTCCATGGCGGCGCTCATTTCCTTCTAGCCTCTTGCTCTCTCAGTACTGTAGATTATTGAGTTCATGCGCAAAACTGCCGACACTTCCAACGCGAACATCAGCCTTCCCGAGCGCATCGAGCAACTCAGCACGAAGCGCCAGGAAATCATTCGCCCGATTCTTGAGCATCCTCGCGAATACGTTCTTCTGAGCGTCCGCGCGCTTGCCAAGCGCTTGGGCACTGATCCTGCCACGATCGTGCGAATCGTCCACGGCCTGGGCTTCGCGAGCTACCGCGAGTTCCAGCACCATCTCCACGAGTTATCTCTGGCATTCGCGACGTCGCTGGACACCATGCAGCAACAGCCCGCCGGTGGCAATGGCGCCGACGCGGCGGTGCGCAATTCCCTTTTCCGCGACCTGAAAAACATGCAGGGCCTGAAGAACTCGCTGGACCCGCAGCGATTCGCGCCCCTGGCCAAACGGATCTACGCCGCCCGCCGCATCGTCATCCTCGGCAGCGATCTTGCCGCAATTCTCGCCGAGTATCTGGGCTATCAGTTGAACCTGCTTGGCCTGCCGGTTTTTGTCGCGTCTGCCGCCGGGCCAGTGACGCACACCGTTCGTTCTCTCTGCGAGAAGGACCTGGTGATCGCCGTCAGCTTTCGTCGGGGTATCCGCCAGACCGTGGAAGGCGTACAGGAAGCACGTGCCAAAGGCGCCTACTGTGTTGGTATTGCTGATACCTACGTCTCGCCGCTGGCCCGCCATTGCAACGAACTCTTCCTCGCCTCGATAGACTCGGTCTTCTTTGGCGCCTCGTATACCGCACCGATTGCGCTGGCCAATTCCATGCTCACCGCTATCGGTGAATTCCGCCGGGCCCGGACGATGCAGATTGTTCGCGAACTCGACGAAGAGCAGCGTCGCGGCTCGCGCTGGTTTACGCCGTAACCACGGTGGTGGCCTGGTGAAAACACGCCTCCTTGTCGTCCTGCTGCTCGCCTCCCTTTGTGCTCCCCTCCACATCGCCTGCGGACAAGCCGTAGCGCCTTCTACAGTTACTGGCGCCAAGCCCAAGGCCTCCATCGAGCCGGGCCCGAGGCCCGCGGACGCCCCGGAGGAATGGAAACGCCACGTCGGCATCTATGAATACACAAGCTATCAACCGCCCAAAACCACGGTGATTCTCTTCGAACGAGATCAACGCCTGCTCATGAAGTACGAGTCTGGGAAACAAGAACAGGTCAGCCTGGAGAACGGAGACCTTGCCGTGCACGAACCAGGCGGAAGGGACTGGATCTACAGCCTCGATCAGGAACCGGGAGAACCGGAGGTCTTCAGCTACTTGAATGAAGGATTTAGACGCATTGATGCGGGCTCTGATCCTTCGCACTTCTACCACATCACGGTTTCGAAACCAATCGCTGAGCTTCGCGCCGCCGCGCTTGCGGCCAAGCCACCGGTTGAGAGCCAGCATTTTCGGAAGTCTGACCTCGTCGAACTGGTGACTCTCGAGCCGACCCTCCGTCTGGACATACGTTACGCTCAGTCGAACAACTTCCTTTCCACGCCGGTCTACACGCAGGCTCGAGCCTTCATGCAGCGTCCGGCGGCCGAAGCTCTAGTGCGCGTATCGCACAAACTGCCACCCCTGGGTTACGGCCTCCTCATTCACGACGCCTACCGGCCGTGGTATGTCACGAAGATGTTCTGGGACGCCACGCCACCGGAAGGAAAGCAATTCGTTGCCGACCCGGCGAAGGGATCGAAACACAATCGCGGATGCGCCGTTGATCTGACGCTTTACGATCTGGCCACGGGCAAGCCCCTGGAGATGCCGGGGCTGTACGACGAGATGTCTCCCCGCTCATATCCTACATTCCCCGGGGGAACCTCCCTGCAGCGCTGGAACCGCGATCTGCTGAGACGCGCGATGGAATCGGAGGGATTTACGGTGAATGAAAGGGAATGGTGGCACTTCGACTACAGGGATTGGAAAGACTACAAAATCATGAATGTGCCATTCGAGGATTTAGGAACGGCTGGGGAGAAAGGGGCACCCGTCAAAGGGGTGACTTACTCCATTTCAATGCGCCAAATGCCCGTGTTCTGCCGGATTCGCTCCGCCGGTCTTGCGATCCGAAACCGGCAGGTCTGTTTCGGTGATGCGACTAAGTCTGTCGTGTCTCGGAGCCAGGAAGAAAGTGTCGCAATTCGAGCACCAGTGCGGTCGTAGATTTGTTAAATTACACACGAACTTCAACGCGATCCCCGTCCGTTTAACACGAAAGATTTCCCTGCTGTTACACTCAGGGCAAGTCCGCGCCTTACTGATGCGCTTGAATAACATGTCGTCCACCTCGCGTGTCCCACATCCTCCGCGCTTCTGCGGGAGAATGGATTCAGCGACCAACAGCGAGTTGCCGGGCGAGGGATAAGGCAACTTGCCCCTTTGGACGGACCGGGCGCACCGAAGAGGTACATGATTCTGCTCCAACCCATCGCCAATTTCAATCCTGTTAGCACTTTACACTAGGTACTACAACTTCACCTCGGAATGGGAGCGCCGCGCCGTGCGCCTTGTCCGCTCCCCGGCACTCGCGGCATAATTCTTGTCCCATGGCAACGGATGCCCCACTTTCTCTCCTTCATTTGGGCACTTCTTCCTTCACTGCCGAGGGCTGGGAGAAATCGTTTTACCCGCCAGGCATGCCTGCACGCGATTACCTTTCCTACTACGCGACGCAATTCGACACGCTGGAGATCGATGCCACCTTCTACGCCATTCCCTCTGTATCGACCGTGAAGGGCTGGGATGCCAAGACGCCTCCCACTTCCGGTTCGCCCTCAAAGCGCCGCAGCAGATCACTCACGAACGGCTTCAGGTCGATGCCGGACCGGTTCTCACCGAATTCCTCAAAGCCACAGAACCGCTCGGCCAAAAACTGGCTGTGATCCTCCTTCAATTCCCCTATTTCAATAAGCAAACGTTCCCAAACCCCAGCGAGTTCGTGGCCCGCTTGAAACCTTTCCTCGCCGCGCTTCCCCCCTCCCCTCGCTTCGCCCTGGAAATCCGCAACAAGTACTGGCTGACCCCGCCGTTCCTGGATCTGCTGCGGCGGCATAACGTAGCCCTCGCATTGATTGACCATCCGTGGATGTATCCGCCGAGAGTGCTCGGCTCGAATCCCGATTACATCACCACGGACTTCACCTATATCCGGTGGCTCGGCGACCGCAAAGCCATCGAGGCTCTAACCAAATCCTGGGACAAGACCATCGTCGACCGCACCTCCGAACTCCAGGAATGGGTGCGCGCCTGCCGCAACTTCCTCAAGCGCAACCTCCACGTGTTTCTTTTTGCCAACAATCACTACAGCGGCTTCGCCCCGCAGACGCTCCATTTATTTCAGGAACTTTTCGATCCATCAGAGCGGATCTAAAAACGCGAGGTGATGGATCATTGGACCGGCGAATTGCCGAACCGGACAGAAAGAAACTGGAGCACCACCCAGGGACGCGGCAAAGGTCGCCAATCCAGGCAGGTTCTTACGACCAGAGAAAGACCTGGTTCGTGAAATACGACCTCAGCTATTTGCGGAAAAAGTGAAACTTAAGACAGCTGCGTTTTTCCCAACTCCACCACGCGGCGCTCGTAGATCATTTGGCACAGGCCTTTTTTATTGTAGAACTGGAACACAATCCGGTGCCCTTCTTCGATCTTTGCGCGTGACTTCAGCACCTTTCCGTTCAACTCCACCCAGCTTCCGTTTACCAGGTATTCGCCCTCGCGCCCTTCCAACTCGAACTTTCCATCTGTCTTCAAACTCAGCGAGGCCGCCTTACACGGAACCGTCTTCCCAGCCACTTGCGCTTCGACACAAACATACTCACCAGCGACATGCTTCTCTTGCGCCACCGCGGCCCCGGCCAGCAGCAACAAACACGCCGTGGGTGCCAGACACCGTACCGCCTTAGTAGTCGCTTCGGACCACCGCATGGCAACCTCCCTGCCTGCCATTGGCCAAGGCCAGGCGCGGAGCGAACCACGGAAACACTTATGTCGAGCAAGTTGTGGCCCAGTCGCCACAGAGCTATCTGATAGAGCTGTAGCCACTTAGATAAGCTCGAACAGTCTCATTTCGCTACAGGCCGGAACATCCCTTCACTCTAGGCCCTCGAAGGGAACTCTTTTGGCCTTGTTGAGCGGCCAGGTCAACGAGCTAGATTACTTGTAAGCTTATATATTATTTAGTACTTTTGTCAAACGGCAGTTCTGCCACCGCCGCCCCATCCTTGCGCGGGTCCGATGCTCCGTAATTTACGCCGGTTGCAAAATCGCGCGATACCACTTGCCCTCCGCCCATCGCAGACGAGTAGGTGCCCATCACTAAAATCTTGTGGCCTTTCACGGCCAGCTCGTCTCGCGTCTTCTGCGGGATGCGGTTCTCCATCTGCACGTCGCAACCGGAAAACGTGCGCTTCGTGAATCGCGCCGCTTCGATTGCTGCCTGGATATTCATTTTGTAATCGACTACATTCGCAATGAACTGCGCGTGCGCCTGGGACTGGTTCCATCCGCCCATAATGCCAAACGCCATTTTCGTGTCGCCCTTCTCCGCAAACGCCGGAATGATGGTGTGCAGCGGCCGCTTCCTGCCCGCCAAGGCATTCGGCGAGGATGCATCCAGTGTGAACAGCGCCCCACGATTTTGCAGCGCGAAGCCTGTTGCTTCCGCCACGATCCCTGAGCCGAATTCGCTGTAGTTGCTCTGAATCAGAGAGACCATGTTCCCTTCGCTGTCCACCACCGTGAGATACGTGGTATCCCCAGCGCCGGGCAGAGCACCGGCCGCCACGTCGCAATTCGCGCGCTGCGGATCGACCAGCTTGGCTCTTTCTGCCGCGCGATTCTTCGACAACAATTCCTTAACCGGTAATTGCTGCCCCCTGGGATCTCCGATGTACTTCAACAAATCCGCGTAGGCCAATTTCTTCGCTTCAATCATGGCGTGCAAGGCATTGGCACTGTCGAATCCATAGTCCTTCTGCCCCAGGGGAAAATTTTCCATGATGTTCAGCATCATCAGCGCCGCCAATCCCTGCCCGTTGGGCGGCAACTCATACACCTTCCAATCCCGGTAGGTAGTGGAAATTGGTTCCACCCACTCCGCGGAGAATTCCGCGAGGTCCTGAGCGTTCATCACGCCGCCACGCCGTTTCATGGACTCGAGGACACGCTTCGAAATGGCGCCTTTGTAGAAGGCATCTCGTCCCTGCCCGGCGATCTGGGTCAACGACCACGCCAGGTCCGGATTGCGGAACACCTCGCCGGTCTTGGGAGTCCGGTCCGCAACGAGATAGACCCTGGAAGCCTCGCTTTGTCCCCGCAGATAGTCCAGATTCGCCGCCCAATAAGTCGCCACCCACTCCGTTACCGGGAAGCCGCTTTTCGCCAGTTCGATCGCGACTTCCAAGTCATCATTCAGCTTCTTACGGCCGAACCTATCCGCCAGTTTCTGCCAACCGTCCACCGCTCCAGGTACAGTGATGGAATTCACGCCGGACTGCGGCATCTCCCGCAGGCCCTGCTTATGTAGCGACTCAATGGTCAGTCCTTGGGGCGCCCAGCCGCTGGCGTTCAACCCATACAGTGTTTTGGCCTTCGCGTCATAGACGATGGCAAACAGGTCTCCGCCGATTCCGTTCATCATCGGCGACACCACGCCCATCACGGCGTTCGTCGCAATCGCCGCGTCCACCGCATTTCCGCCGCGTTCCAGGATCCGCGCGCCCGCCTGCGCCGCCAGAGGAGATTCCGCGGCTACGATCCCATAGCGCGAAATCACCATCGACCGTGTCTGCGACCGGTCCTGCCCTTCTACCATCTTGGCCCCCGGCCCCCACATGCTCACCAAAATCACACCCGCCCACACTCGCCCCGCGCGTCCCACCACGTGACTCTCCCTTCTGGTCCCTTCATCTTGTCTATCACCCACTCGCCCAACCAGAGTGGCTGCACTGTATCTCTGCGTCATGCGTCCTGCAAGTCCGCTGCGCATCGGTGAGCAAAGCCACCGGCCGCCACACGTTTTTCCGTTGATTCAATCCGGGCCGCGGTTCTTCACTGCCATTCAAATCACCTTGTTTTTGGCGGCTTCTGCGTATTGCTTCCACGGCGGCTCGGTGCGACTGTACATCCGTTCGCTTCCCCTGACGGAACGAACCTGGCGTCAGCCAAAAGCTGGTGCCTCCAACGGCGGCGGAGGGAAAGACTCGGGCGCGGAATCCCTCAGCCGCCGTTTCGGTATTTGGAGGGTGCCCTAATTTCTTCCGCGACCCATTGGTTCCCTTCCCCGGTTTCCGATAGAATGCTCCGGTGCGCGACAAAAATTCTGCACCACTGAAAACTCCCGCGGTCGATCCGGTCCGCGCCGGTTTGGATTCTCTTCTGGTCGCTCGAAATCCCGATCCCTTCGGCATACTCGGGCCGCACCCCGTCGAATCGCCGGAAGGGCGCCGCTGGGCGGTGCGTTTTTTTCAGCCGCGGGCTGTCGAAGCGCAGATTGTCCAGAAGGGCGTGGAGCCCCTGGAGATGCGTAAAGTTCGGCCCGAAGGATTATTCGAAGCGATTCTGCCCGGAGTGAGCGAGCTTGCGCCGGCGCCTTCGAGCTACCGGATTCGTTTCCGCAGCGGTTACGGGGAAGTCGTCGAGAGTTACGACACCTACGCTTTTCCATTTCTGCTCAGCGAATTTGATCTATATCTGATGGGGGAAGGCCGGCACTACGACGCTTATGAGAAGCTTGGCGCGCACATCAAAACGGTTGACGGCGTCACCGGTGTTCATTTCGCGGTGTGGGCACCCAGCGGGCGGCGCGTCAGCGTGGTAGGAGATTTCAATCGCTGGGACGGGCGCGTAAATCCCATGCGCCATCGCGGTTCCTCTGGCATCTGGGAACTGTTCATTCCCGAACTCGGCACCGGCACCATCTACAAGTACGAGATCGTGGGCCCCAACGACGCGGTCCTACCGCTAAAAGCCGATCCGTATGCCTTCTGTTCCGAACTTCGCCCGAACACCGGTTCCGTGGTCGAGCAAATCGACACGCACCACTGGAGCGATTCTGAATGGATGCAGCAGCGCGTTCACAAGAATTGGCTCGAATCTCCCATCACGGTGTATGAAGTGCACCTGGGCTCGTGGCGCCGGATCCCCGAAGATCGCAACCGCTGGCTGTCCTATCGAGAACTTGCCGATCAACTGATTCCTTACGTCAGAGACCTCGGCTACACCCATATTGAGCTGCTGCCGATCATGGAGCACCCCTACGACGGTTCCTGGGGCTACCAGACCCTCGGGTACTTCGCAGCCACCAGCCGATTCGGCGCGCCCGCGGATTTCATGGAATTCGTTGATCGCTGCCACCAGGCCGGTCTCGGCGTCTTTCTCGATTGGACCCCCGCGCACTTTCCACGCGACACCCATGGCCTTGCTCAATTCGACGGCACGCATCTCTACGAGCACGCCGACCCTCGCCAGGGATCGCACCCTGACTGGGGCACGCTCGTTTACAACTACGGCCGGAACGAGGTGCAGAACTATCTCATTTCCAATGCGCTTTTCTGGCTCGACAAGTTTCACATCGACGGACTGCGGGTAGACGCGGTCGCCTCGATGCTATATCTCGATTATTCCCGCAAACAGGGCGAGTGGATTCCGAATCGCTACGGCGGCCGAGAGAACCTCGAAGCCATCGATTTCTTCAAGCGCCTGAATGAGGTCTCACACCTGCGCTTTCCCGGGGTGCTGACCATCGCCGAAGAATCCACCTCCTGGCCGAGCGTCTCCCGCCCCACCTATCTGGGGGGACTCGGGTTCAGCTTGAAATGGAACATGGGCTGGATGAACGACACGCTGCACTACTTTTCAAAGGATCCGGTCTATCGACGGTACGAGCACAACAAGCTCACCTTCTCGCTTCTGTACGCGTTCAGCGAAAATTTCATGCTGCCCTTCTCTCACGACGAGGTCGTCCATGGCAAAAACTCGCTTCTCCACAAGATGCCGGGAGACATGTGGCAGCAATTCGCGAACCTGCGGCTTCTTTTCGCGTACCAATACGCGCATCCCGGCAAGAAACTCCTGTTCATGGGGCAGGAATTCGGCCAACGCCACGAATGGAACGAGGCGCGCAGCCTCGATTGGCACTTGCTGCAATACGAATCACACCAAGGCGTGCAACGTCTGGTGCGCGACCTCAACCATCTGTTGAGTTGCGAGCCGGCCCTCCATCAGGTCGATTTCGATTGGCAGGGTTTCGAGTGGATCGACGCGAACGATTCCGACAATAGCGTCTACTCCTTCATACGCCGCGGCAAAGACCCCGACGACCTCATCATCGCGGTCATCAATTCCACTCCGGTGGTCCGCTACGGCTATCGCATCGGTGTGCCTCGTCCGGGCCATTACGAAGAAATCCTGAATACCGATGCTGCCACCTACGGGGGATCGAACGTCGGCAATCTCGGCGGCATGAACGCTGACGAACACGCCTGGATGGGCCGCCGCCACTCGCTACCGATTACCATCCCTCCGCTGGCGGCCGTATTTCTCAAATGGCGCGCCGTTTAAGCACGCTATTTCAGATAAAT
>Ga0335077_10002137_pt1 | contig 23594 bp, 17 predicted proteins | sample Lox_Sample_31_FD_207151 | JGI IMG/M metagenome (GOLD analysis project Ga0335077, IMG submission 207151) | Soil microbial communities from Loxahatchee National Wildlife Refuge, Florida, United States - Lox_Sample_3.1 | ecosystem: Environmental > Terrestrial > Soil > Wetlands | place: USA...
AAATCATCGAGCGGCTCGCTCCCCCCTCGCCCCTCGAACTCTGCTTGCTTCCACCCCTCTTCCTGGATTACTACCTCAATGACTCAGGGGGATACGATGTGCCAGGGCAGCCCTAATGCGGGAAACGGCACAATGACGCTTCGGGGGGAGGAATGAAGAGATGGAGCCGGGGAGGGCGCGAATGAAACGCGAAGGTGTGAACTCGCGAATTTTGCTGTGTTTTTTGATTCCGGCACTGGCTGCGGTGGCATGGCCGGGTGCCGCCCGCGAGAAGGCTAGCCCTTTGTTGGTGGTTATTTCGGTGGACGGCCTGCGACCGGACCACGTAACGGCCGCGAACGCACACGGCGCGAAAATCCCGAACCTGCGACAGTTTCTCGCGCAAGGAACGTATGCCGATGGAGTGACCGCGGTGGTGCCCACAGTTACCTACCCCAGCCACACGACGTTGATGACGGGGGTCTGGCCGGCGAAACACGGAATATGGGCCAACACCACGTTCGATCCGCTCCAAAAGAACTATCAGGGCTGGTATTGGTACGCCGAAGACATTCGCGTGCCCACCCTGTGGGACGCGGCCGCCGAAGCGGGGCGCACCACGGCGGCGGTGCAGTGGCCGGTGACGGTCGGCGCGAAGATCACCTGGAATATTCCCGAGCTGTGGCGAGCCGGCACGCCGGAAGACGCGAAGCTTCTCCGCGTGGTATCCACGCACGGATTGATGGACGAAGCCGCCGCGGAAATCGGTCCTTATCGCGGCGGCATAGATACCACGGCGGAAGCGGACGAAGTACGCGGGAAGTATGCGGAGTGGATTCTGGAGAAGAAGAAGCCGGGATTGCTGATTCTGCACCTGACGGCGCTGGATCATATCGAACATGAAACTACGGCGTTCAGCGAAGAGTCTATTGCGGTGCTCGAGCGCATCGATGCAGTGATTGGCAAAGTGCGCGCCGCGGCCGAACGGGTTGCGCCGGGTAGCACATTTTTCGCGGTGGTCTCCGATCATGGTTTTGCGAAGTACGAGCAGCAATTGAATCTGCTTTACGCATTCCGCGAGGCGAAGCTGTTCACCGTGAATGAAAAAGGAAACATCACGGATTGGGAGGCAATGCCGTGGGAGACCGGGGGTTCGGCAGCGATCGTGCTGAAAGACCCGAACAATCAGGAAATCACGGCGAGGACGCGCGAATTGCTCGCGCAACTTGCCAAGGACCCGGCGAACGGCATCGATCGTGTGCTGGAGGCGGAGGAGTTGCACAAACGTGGCGGATATCCAAATGCATCGTTCTTCGTGAGCCTGAAGCCGGGATGGCGGACGGGAGCGGCGCTAAACGGCCCGTTAGTTACGAAGGTCAAGCCCGGGGGGACACACGGAGAATTGCCCGACCTGCCCGATCTGCGAGCTGCATTTTTCCTTGTTGGTCCGGGCGTACCAGCGGGAAAGGATCTGGGCGTGATCGATATGCGCGACATCGCGCCGACGCTTGCTAAAGAGGCGGGATTGTCGTTACCGAGCGCGGACGGAAAGGCTTTGCTGCCATAAGGTTTGGGGATGCCCCATCCTTGCGAGGAATACACAAGTATCTTAAGATTTAAGCGCTCGTTTTGATCGAATGAATGAATCACGACCGATCGAAATAGATCAGCTAGAACAATTTAACTGAGGATCCAGGCGCAAACAGCTGAGCAGTGTGCCGCTCCCACCTTGCGGGCCGGAATGCGCCGGAAATTGGGGAGAAATCTTATGAAGAAACAAATTTTGACAGGTGTAATTCTGGCGGGAGCGTTATTTCTGCAGATTCCTGCGGCGCACGCTCAGGCGGCCGCGCCCACTGGCCCGGCTGGCGAGAGCCAGGCGTCGATCGACAAGGATGTCGCGTTGCTGCGGCAAGATTTGCGCGGACAGAAGAAGCAGTTGATCGCGGCAAATCTTACCCTGACGGCCGACGAAGCCACGAAGTTCTGGCCGGTGTACGACCAGTATGCGGCGGAACTAGCTAAGATTGGCGACCAGAAATACGCGCTGATCAAGGAATACGCGCAGAATTTCGGTTCGCTGACAGACGACCAGGCACTGAGCCTGGTGAAGCGGTCGTTGGCGCAGGATGAGGCGGTGACGGCGTTGCGGAGCAAGTACGTGCCGCTGTTCAACAAGGTGATTCCCGGCAAGAAGACCGCGACGTTCTTCCAACTGGATCGCCGGATCAGTTTGCTGATGGACCTGCAATTGGCATCGGAAATTCCGCTGGTGCAGCAGCAACCGGCAAAGTAAGCGCATAAATTTAAGGTTAAGCCCTGCACGACGCGATGCGCGGTGCAGGGCTTTTTTCTTTGGATTTGTGGTGACGGCGTGTACATTCGGCGACGGAAGAGGTGGCGCGATGTGCTGTCGACTTAGAGTGTTGATGATTTGCGCGCAGGCAGTATTGATGTGCCGCGGTGTTGCCGCGCAGGAAGCGCCGCATTTCGCAGTGACGGAAGGCGACTATGTGGCGCACGATTTTCAGTTCAAATCGGGCGAAAAGCTGGCGGAAGTGCAACTGCATTACCGAACGCTGGGCAAAGTCACGCGAGATGCGAAGGGACGAGCCAGCAACGCGGTTCTGATTTTGCACGGAACCGGCGGGTCGGGGGTGCAATTTCTGCAGCCGCAGTTCGCGGATGAATTGTTTGGCGCGGGCCAACCGCTGGACGCGAGCCGCTACTTCATAATCCTTCCGGATGGGATAGGGCACGGGAAATCGTCGAGGCCAAGCGACGGGATGCACGCGCATTTTCCGCAATACGATTACGAGGACATGGTCGCGGCGCAGCATTTGCTGGTTACGGAGGGACTGCGCGTGGACCATTTGCGGCTGATTTTTGGAACGTCGATGGGGTGCATGCATTCGTTCGTGTGGGGAGAGGCGTTTCCGGATTTCATGGATGCCATGATGCCGATGGCTTGCCTGCCCGTGCCGATTGCGGGGCGCAACCGGGTTTGGCGCAAGATGACCATGGATGCGATTCGAGAGGATCCGGAATGGCAAGGCGGTGAATACAAGGAAGAACCGAGGGAGGCGCTACGAACCGCGCAGTACATGCTGGTGATCGCGGGGAGCGCGCCGATTCTGATGCAGAAAAATCTGCCGACACGCGATGCCGCCGATAAGTATGTGGAGGAGATGGGAAAACGATCGACGGCACTGGACGCGAATGACCTGTTATACCAGGTGAACGCCTCGCGGAACTACGACCCATCGCTGCAATTGGAGAAGATCACCGTGCCAGTGATGTGGATCAATTCTTCGGATGATTTCATTAATCCGCCGGAATTGGGAATCGCGGAAAAGGAAGTGAAGCGGCTGAAGAATGGCACGTTCATTTTATTGAACGACAAGGAGACCCACGGGCACGGCACGCACACCTGGGCGGTCTTCTGGAAACAGTATTTGCAGCAATTGCTGGAGAAAACAGCGCGTTGATGCGCCGGGCTATGCTTCGCGCGCGGCTTCCTGGCTAGCGCGAATTTCCTGCCAGCGGCGAGGACGCTTGCCAGCCTGCAAGACTTTCTTGCGCAGGCGAATCGATTTCGGCGTAATTTCGACCAACTCGTCATCGGCGATGAACTCGATGGCCTGCTCGAGGCTCATCTGGCGGTGCGGGATAAGGCGAATGGCTTCGTCGGCGGACGAAGAGCGCATGTTGGTGAGCTTCTTTTCCTTGGTGACGTTTACTTCCATGTCTTGCTCGCGGGAGTTTTCGCCGACAACCATACCTTCGTAGACTTCAATGGTCGGGCCGATGAAAAGTTCGCCGCGTTCCTGGAGTCCCCACAGCGCATAGGCGGTAGAAACGCCCGGGCGATCGGCCACGAGGGCGCCGGTGGGACGCAAGGCCATGTCACCGCCGTAGTCCATCCACCCGTCAAAGATGGAATGAATCAACGCGGTGCCGCGCGTGTCAGTGAGAAGCTGGCTACGCAGGCCAATCAGTCCGCGCGAGGGGATTTTGAAGTCGAGGCGCACGCGGCCGGAGCCATGATTGCTCATCTTGAGCATTTCACCGCGGCGGCTGCCGAGAGTTTCCATGATAATGCCGATGAAATTCTCGGGAATGTCGATCACCAGGCGTTCCAGGGGTTCGAGCTTACGGCCGTTCTCGTTGCGGACAACGATTTCTGGCTTGCCGACCATGAGTTCGAAGCCTTCACGGCGCATGGTTTCGATCAGGATGGCGAGTTGCAACTCGCCGCGGCCGAGCACGCGGAAAGACTCAGGGGTATCGGTGTCTTCGACGCGAATGGAAACGTTGGTGAGCAGTTCCTTGGCGAGGCGGTCGCGGAGATCGCGGGAAGTGAGGTAAGTGCCTTCGCGTCCAGAAAGAGGGCTGGAGTTGACGGAGAAGATCATGGCCAAGGTGGGCTCGTCGATGGCGAGGGGCTCGAGCGGGGCGGGGTTGTCGCGATTGGTGATGGTTTCACCGATCTGGATGCCTTCGACGCCGGCGATGGCGACGATGTCTCCTGCCATGACGGATTCGGCTTCGTCACGATCGAGGCCGCGGAAAGTGAAGAGCTTGGTGATGCGGGTGGTCTCGAGTTTTCCATCGAGTTTGCTGATGGCCACATCTTCGCCGCGGTTGAGGGTGCCGTTGAAGACACGGGCGATGGCGATGCGGCCGAGAAATTCCGAGTAATCGAGATTGGTGACCTGGAGTTGCAGCACGCCTTTGGGGTCACCGGTGGGCTTGGGGATTCTGTTGACGATAGCTTCGAAGAGCGGGAGCAAGTCTTTGGAGGCGTCGCCGGGCTCGCGGTGGGCCACGCCTTCACGGGCATTGGTATAGATGACCGGGAACTCGAGCTGGTCTTCGGTGGCGTCGAGGTCGATGAACAGGTCGTAAATTTCGTTGAGCACTTCAGAGGGGCGCGCGTCGGTACGGTCAATTTTGTTCAGGACGACGACGGGAGGGAGCTTGGAGGCGAGGGCCTTCTGGAGAACATAGCGGGTCTGGGGCAGCGGACCTTCGCTGGCATCGACGAGGAGGACAACGCCATCGACCATGCGGAGGGCGCGTTCGACTTCACCGCCGAAATCGGAGTGGCCGGGAGTGTCGACGATATTGATCTTGGTGTCGTGAAACAGCAAGGCGGTATTCTTGGCGAGAATGGTGATGCCGCGCTCGCGTTCGAGGTCATTGGAATCCATGACGCGGTCGGCAACTTCCTGATTGGCGCGGAAAATCCCGGACTGCTTGAGCATGGCGTCGACCAGGGTGGTTTTGCCGTGGTCGACGTGGGCGATAATGGCGATATTGCGAATATCCTGGCTCATGTTTGTAAAAGCGTCTTTAGACAAAAATAGCTGCTGAAACAACCAGCAGCCCGGACGAATCCCTTTCTTCATCAACAGCAGGTGTGGTTACTGCAATTATTTTAACAGAGTATGCGGCAATCCGCCTACAGGGCGGATTCAGCGGATTCCAGGCCGTCCGGGTTTTCAGGATATGCTATGCTCACCGCGTTTTTTTGAGCGCGTCACATGGTGTGCAGGGGAAAGCCGAGGGTGGAATGACGAGGATGCGGATGGTTGTGCGGGTAGTGCTGAGCGTGTTGACGGTGGTGCTGGCGGCCAGCGCGCAGGAGGACAAGAACGCCCGGCCCGACCTGCCGAAGCTGTTCGAGAAGAAAGAAGTGATGATTCCGATGCGCGACGGGGTAAAGCTGCACACGGAAATTTACACGCCGCGAGAAGCGAACGGGCAACTTCCCTTCCTGATGAAGCGCACTCCCTATGGAATTTCCAGCGGCGGAAACGGCTACAGCCGCGAGCTTTACGGGGACCGGCACCTGTACGCGGATCAGTACATTTTCGTGTACCAGGACATTCGTGGACGCTACGGGTCGGGCGGCGATTTTCAGATGAACCGGCCGGTGCACGATCCGAGCGATCCCAAAGGCGTGGATGAAAGCACCGACACGTACGACACGATCGAATGGTTGGTGAAGAATGTGCCGAACAACAACGGACGAGTGGGGATTCACGGGGTTTCGTACGACGGCTTCCTGGCCGCGATGGCGTTGATCAATCCGCACCCGGCGCTTAAGGCGGCGTCGGAACAAGCGTGCATGGGTGACGCGTGGATGGGCGACGACTTTTTTCACAACGGGGCGTTCCGGTTGAGTTATGGCTTTGAATATTCGGCGCTGATGGAGACCTCGAACGAGAATTACAGTTTTCAGTTCGACCGGTTTGATCTGTACGACTGGTTTTTGAATCTGGGAGTGCTGTCGAACGCGAACGCGCGCTACTTTCACGGGAAAATTCCGACCTGGAACAATTTCGTGCAGCACCCGTCGTACGACGATTTCTGGCAGAAGCATGCGGTGGAGTATTCGTTGAAGCAAACGGCGGTGCCGAACCTGAACGTGGCGGGCTGGTGGGACCAGGAGGATTTTTACGGGCCGATGCGCACGTACGAAAATCTGGAGAAGAAGGATGGGAAACATCTGAACTATTTGATCGTGGGTCCGTGGAATCATGGCGGGTGGGAGCACGGTCCGGGCGACACGTTGGGGCAGATTCCGTTCGAGTCGAACACGGGGGAGTATTTCCGGTACAAAGTGGAAGCGCCGTGGTTTGCCTACTTTCTACATGACAAGGGGTCGTTGCCGGTGAAAGAGGCGCTGGTGTTCCAGACGGGGAGCAACGTGTGGACTACGTTTGATGCGTGGCCGCCGAGAGAAGCGAAGGCGAAGAGTTTGTACTTTGGCGCCAACGGGAAGCTGTCGTTTGACGCGCCGACGGCGAGCACAGCGGAGGAATTTGATTCGTACATCAGTGATCCGGCGCATCCTGTGCCGTATCGTCACCGGCCTGTGGACATGACGTATCCGAGCGATCATCCAGGGAACTGGTACACCTGGCTGGTGCAGGATCAGCGATTCGTGGACAACCGGCCGGACGTGCTGACATGGCAAACGGAGGAGTTGACGGAAGATGTGGCGACTGCGGGCGAAGTGACGGCGAAACTGTTTGCGTCAACGACGGGCACAGACGGCGATTTCGTGGTGAAGTTGATTGACGTGTATCCGCAGAAGGTGGAAACCGACTGGAAACTCTCCGGATACGAATTAATGGTGGCAGACGAAATTTTCCGCGGACGGTACTGGAAAAGCTTTGAGAAACCGGAACCGCTGGCGGCGAATCAAGTCCTGCCGATCACGTTCAGCCTGCATACCACCGATCATGTGTTCAAAAAGGGGCACCGCATCATGGTGCAGGTGCAGAGCACCTGGTTCCCGCTCTACGACCGGAATCCGCAGAAGTTCGTGCCGAATATTTTCGAGGCGAAGGAAGCGGATTACCAGAAGGTGACGGAGAAGATCTATCGGTCGAAAGAATATCCGTCGAGCGTGGAAATTCCGGTAGTGCCAGTCACGGCCGGGCGTTGATTGGCGACAAACGGCCAGTTGGTGTATCCGATTGCGCACCGGTGGGCGATTTTTAACAGGAACTCATAGAGTGGTAACACAGCCTTCTTACGCTGCGGGCGAGAGGCTGTATGACCTCCGACCCGCGCGTTGCCCTGTTTTGCGAAACCTTTCACGAAATCAATGGCGTGGCGCTGACGGCGCGGCAACTGGTGGCGAATGCGCGGCGGCAACAATTTCCACTGTTGGCGGTGCATGGCGGGAAAACGCCGGGGGCGCACGACGAGGGGGAGTGTTCGCCGGGTGGAATTGAAGCGTGCGTGGGCCAGCATTCCGATCGAATGCGACCTGAAATACGATTTCTTCTTCTGGCGGTATGCCGGGTTGATACGAGAGGAACTGAAGCGATTTCAGCCGGAGGTCATCCACATCACAAGCCCAGGGGAGTTGGGGCAGTTGGGAGTGTACCTTTCGCGTGAATTGAAGATACCGCTGGTTGCGTCGTGGCATACGAATTTCCACCAGTTTGCGGCGCGGCGGTTGCAAAAGCTGATTGGATTTCTGCCCAAGGGAGTTTGCGCGCCAATCGTCTCGTCGATGCAGAATCGCGGATTGGGAATTCTTCTGTGGTTCTACGGATTCGCCACGGTAACACTGGCGCCGACGGCTCAGCAGGTGGGATGGCTCGAAGAAAAGCTGCAGCGGCGGTCATTTTTGATGCCGCGAGGAGTGGATGCGGAGCAATTCCACCCCAGCCGGCGGACTGTGAGCGACGAAACGCTGCGGCTCGGTTTCGTGGGGCGCGTCAGTCCGGAAAAAGGAGTGCGACTGCTGCATGAAATCGAACGCGCTTTGGAATTCCACGGGATTGCCGGTTTCGAAATCACTGTGGTGGGAGACGGAAACGAGTTGCCGTGGCTGAAGCGGCACCTGAAGCACGGAGTTTTCACGGGAATCTTGCGGGGTGACGAACTTGCGCGAGCTTACGCGAACATGGATGTGTTCGTGTTCCCCTCACGCACGGATACGTTTGGCAACGTGGTGCAGGAAGCAGCAGCGTCGGGGGTTCCGGCGGTCGTGACGGACGAAGGTGGCCCGCAGCAACTGGTTGTGCCGGGGGTGACGGGCTACGTGGCGGAAACCAACGAGGAGTTTATCGCGCGCGTTCTGGAACTCGCGCGGGAAAAGGCGCTGCGGCGGCGAATGGGGCAGGCGCCGCGCGAAAGAGTCGCCGGGATCTCCTGGGACGCCGCGTTCCATCTGACATACGCGGCTTACCGTCATTGCAAAGCTACGGATCCCGTATTGCGAGCAGCGCCGAAGAATGCGGTCCTGCCGGCGTGAACATTATTTCCGGGGAGGGGCCGAGCCTTCGCCGGAGACGAAGTATGTCCACGGCCCGGCCGGCATGTCGATCAGATAAGGAGCCTGCCAGGCGTATTCGGGATGTGCGGCGAGAAACGGCGTGGCAACGAAATCGGCGCCGCAGGGATGGCCCATGCGCGCCACGAGGCGCATCTGCTGGGCCATGGTGGAATCGGTGGCTTTGCCCTGGACCGCGCCGCCGGGATAGAAGGGCGCCCAGCCCCATTGAGCAACGCCGCGCTCGGACGCGTCGACATGGCCGCAAAGAGTCCGCTCGTTGACGTCGGTCTTCTTGGCGTAGGTGTCTTCGTGGTCAGCAAGCATCTTTTCGGCGAGTGCCACGTCGATCTTGCCCTTATTTTCGTTGAGCAGTTGCTCCCAGCGGACGCGTCGTGCGTTGGGAGAAGTTTCCAAGTTGTTGGGATCAAATGCAGGCGTATCAAGCTTGATGACCTTGGGGTCGCGAGCCCAGTTGGAGCCGGCGAAGGCGCCGTCTTTGGTGCGCCAGAGCTTGTAGGCTTTCAGGCCGAGCTCGAGCTGAGCGATTTCACCGGTCTTGCGATCGCCAATGAGCCAATCGTTGGCGTAGCCACCGTTGTTGCCGTCGAGCATGATGCGAGTGTAGTCGTCGATGGACGCGGCGTATTGTAGGGCTTTACGCGCGCGGACAAATTCGGGCTTGCCGTTGGGATCCCATCCTTCGAATTGGGTGATGGTGGTTTCTGTGACCATGAGGCCGTCGCTGTTGATGCCGAAATCGTCGTCGCTGGCGATGACACCGGGGAAGCCGTCCATGAGGATGCGGTAGCCGCTGGTTGGCTGAATATCGAAGATGATGCGCCAGCGTTCGCCCTTCATGTAGCTGGTCCAATTGTTGTGAGCGATGACGATCTGGCCATCCTTGGTCCAGCTACCGGTGGCGACGAACGCGCTGCAATTGCCGGGACTTTTGAGATTTGGCGCGCTGCGAGTGTTTCCCTGTTTATTGAGCCACGGGACATAATAGTCGGGAACTTCCTCGAAGGAATTGAACGCGACGATGTCGTAGACATCGAGTTGAGAGCCGGTGCGCGCGTTCAGGCCTTCCGCGATGCCCTGTAATTCCTGCTGATATTCGGGATCGATCTTGGGCCAGAGCTGGTTGCGGGCAACTTCGCGAAAGAAGGGCCAGTCGCGATGGGTGGAGTGGGTCATGTCCGCGGAAACGGCGGCGAAGGCGTCTTCGATTTCGGGGCCGAGCTGATAGCCGTGCTGAAAGCCGATGGTGGCGGGATCCCCTTGGAGATGGACATAAATCCATCCGCCGCGGTCTTCGCGATGAGCTTGCTTCAGGCGAGGATCCTGGGATGCGGCGTGCTGGCGAGCTTCCGCAATGGTGGCTTCGATATGATTTTTTGCGACTTCCGCCTCGTCGGTGGAGGTTTTCGCGAACCACAGGAGGCCACCGCCAAGAATCAGAATCAGCAGAGCAACGGTCTTGCGCACCGCGTCGGACATAGCGAAGGCTCCTTACGATATAGGGGAGAACGGTTCGAGTTTATCGGGATTTGCGGGAAGCGACAACCAAGGCGGGGACGGTATGCTCGAGAGTAGGCGTAATCCTGCGCAGGCTGAACAGGTTGCGGAAAAGTGCCCGTTGCGACTAAGCATAAGCTTGCAGCAGACGCTCAACAAGCTGAAAGCACGTGGGAGAGGAGAGCCTCACCCCTGTAAGGGGTGAGCTACAGGGAAGAAGCGCAGGCCAGAAACCTATGCCACGGCGCTCAAAAAACGTCGGCGCGCCGACAGTTAAAGTAATACTTTAAGTATCAGCGAAAGTTTGCTCGAATGAAAAAAGTATTCGAAAAGGGGCAGACACGCTCCGTTTTGGAACGCTTTGGTGTTCGAAACAACGAAAATTCTCTGATACATTCAGAAAATGCTCACTGCTCTCACACGCAAGGTCAGTTCCGCGCTCGCGAATTGCGAGCTGAGTTTCATCACTCGCCAGCCGATTGATATGGAGAAGGCGAGGGCGCAGCATCGCGCCTATGAACAGTTGCTGGGCGAGCTGGGGGCGCGGGTGATTTCGCTGCCCGAAGAACCGGAATTGCCAGACTCCATGTTTGTGGAGGACCCAGCGATCGTGCTGGACCAGGTGGCGGTGATCTGCACGCTGGGAACAGAAACGCGGCGGAAGGAAGCGGCATCACTGGCAACAGCGCTGGAGAAATATCGCACGCTCGCGCACATCAAGCTGCCGGGGACGCTCGAAGGCGGCGACGTACTACGGATCGGGAAGAAGGTTTTTGTCGGGCTGACGAATCGTACAAACGCGGAAGGGATCCGGCAGCTGGCAGTGATTGCGGAGAAGTATGGGTACGATGTGACGGTGATTCCCGTGACGGGGTGCCTGCACCTGAAGTCGGCGGTGACGTACCTGGGACGAAATACGCTGCTGGCGAACCGTGCCTGGTTCGATGCCAAGCGTCTGCAAGCGTGTGAGTGGGTTGATGTCGACCCGAGTGAAGGGCACGCAGCGAACGCGTTGACGATCAGCGATGCGGTGGTGTTCCCGGCTTCGTTCCCGAAGACCCGGCAGAAGATCGAGGGCGCCGGGTTTCATGTTCGCACTCTTGATATTAGTGAACTACAAAAAGCGGAGTCTGGACTGACGTGCTCGAGTTTGTTGTTTGAGGCGTAGCGGAGGAAGCCGGGCTGAAGCCGCGGCGCCACATGTAAAACCAAGAGCACCGGTCTGAAGACCCGGCACTACACTGGCTGCACAGGCTAAAGCCTATGCTACGTGTGCACTACTAAGGCTCCGACCCTGGGACGAAAGCCTCACCCCTGGAAGGGGTGAGCTACAGGGAGGGTGCCACCGCAGAAAAATCGATGGGATGGATGCAGAAAATTCATCGAGAAACCAGAGCAGGATTTCGTGGAAGTGCTATGCTTTGCGCATGCTGGCTCTCGGCACGAAGCGAATGACCTCCCCGACGACGGATAAGTCCACGTCGACTACGTCCACTATTATTAAGGACACTACCATCGCTTCAGGCGCGGGGAGGAACAGCTAGCCAGAAAGAAAAAGTTCCCAAACCCACCGCCGGAAGCGAACCCGGCGGTGGGTTTCTTAGTTTAGCCCCCTCCAGAGACGCTCCCGCGGAGTAACCAAGGAGCAATCACAATGAGTCCGGAACAGCAACAAACCAGCTCAAGCGCGGAAGAAGTACGTCCGAACGCTGTTAGAGTGAACGGGAAGAACAGTTGGAACGCCGCGTTGGGGGAAAACGTGGGGAAGGACGTGGTCGCCTTCAAGTTTGGCGGAAGTTCGCTGGCGGGAGCGGAACGGATGCTGCACGCGGCATCGCTAGTGCGAGAGGCGGCGCAGTCTTCGCCGATCGTGGTAGTGGTTTCAGCGATGAAGGGAGTGACGAACCGGCTGCTGGAGATCGGGCAGCTGCTGGCGCTGACGCGGAGCCTGGCGGCGCGGACCGAGGCGTTGACAATCATCGAAGCGCATCTGACGGTGCTGCGGGATCTGAACCTGCCGGCGCAGGATCACGAACAAGTGGAGCACGAGCTGGGACTACTGAGCCGCGACTTGTTGCATGAAACGCCGTCGTTCGGGCATGTGGTGGTGAACTCGGCGACCTATGACCGGCTGGCATCGTTCGGCGAGCGATTCGCAGCGCGGCTGTTTGCGGCGGCGTTGCTGGCGAGCGGGGTAACGGCGGTGCCGGTGGCGTCGTCGGATTTCGTGGTGACTTGCGACACGTTCCGGGAAGCAAGGCCAGACTTGGAATACACGCAGCACCGCGGGCGGCAGGTGCTATTGCCCCTGTTACAGGCAGGAATCGTGCCGGTAATCACCGGTTTCATCGGAGCTACGGCGGATGGCAGAATTACTACGTTGGGCCGGAACAGCTCGGATTACTCGGGAGCGCTGATTGCGCACGTAGTGGATGCAGCCGAGCTGGTCATCTGGACGGATGTGGACGGCGTGTACACGGCGAATCCGAAGGAATCGGAAGAAGCGAAACTGTTAGACGAACTGAGTTACGACGAAGCGCACGCTCTGGCAGCGAACGGGGCGAAGGTGATTCACCCGCACGTGCTGCCGCTGGCGGCACAATCGGGGATGACCGTGTGGATCCGAAACACGTTCAAGCCGGAGGGACGCGGCACGCGAATCGGTGCTCAAGCAAACGGAGGTGCGGCGTGAGCGCACTGGGAAACGGGAAAAAGTATCGCGCAGGGGTGCTGGGCGCGACGGGAATGGTGGGCCAGCGGATTGTGAACATGCTGGCGAAGCACCCGTGGTTTGAGCTGACGGCGGTGGCCGCCTCGGAACGGTCGATGGGCAAGACGTACGCGGAAGCGGCACGATGGCACCTGGGAACGCCGATTCCGGAAGCGGCGCGCGGGCTGGTGGTGAAAGACCTGGAGCCGACATTGGATTGCGATTTTGTTTTTTCGGCGCTGGATTCGTCGGTGGCAGGAGAAGCGGAATCGGTGTTTGCGCGCGCGGGATATCCGGTGGTGAGCAATTCCAAGAATCACCGGATGGAGGCGGATGTGCCGCTGCTGATTCCGGAAGTGAACGCTTCGCACATCAACGCGATTCCGGTGCAGCAGAAGAATCAAAAGTACGATTCGGGATTCATCGTGACGAATCCGAATTGTTCGACGGCGGGACTGGTGCTGGTACTGAAGCCGCTGGCGGACGCGTTCGGTCTGGAGAAGTTATTCGTGGTGACGATGCAGGCGGTTTCAGGCGCGGGGTATCCGGGCGTGCCGTCGATGGATGCGCTGGGCAACGTGGTTCCGTTCATCAGCGGGGAAGAAGAAAAGATGGAAAGCGAGCCGCAGAAACTGCTGGGGAAGTGGGACGGAAGCCGGTTCATTGATGCAGGACTGGGGATCAGCGCACACTGCAATCGCGTGCCGGTAATTAACGGACACACGGAATGCGTATCGGTGCGGCTGAAGAAGACGGCGACGATCGAGGAAGTGAAGGACGCGCTGCGGAACTTCGAGGTGCCGGATGAGCTGGCGTCGTTGCCGACGGCGCTGAAGAATCCGGTGGTGGTGCGGGACGAGGATGACCGGCCACAGCCGCGGAAGGATTCGGATGTGGGCAACGGCATGGCTGCGGTGGTTGGACGCGTGCGGGAGTGTCCGTTGTTTGACGTGAAGATTACGCTGCTATCGCACAACCTGGTGCGAGGCGCGGCGGGTGCGGCGGTATTGAATGCCGAGTTGCTGGCGGCGCGGGGATTTTTGAAGAGCCGCACGGCGCATAACGCGGGTGAGGTGTTGGCTCGAGGATGACACGGGACCAGCGCTCGCAGGACTGGCGCTGACGAGTCTAAAACCCGCCGCTACATGCAGAAGCAGCCAACTCGGTGGCTGGCGGTCCTTGTCTAAGGCACGAAGTAGTAGCGGATCAGGTGGAAGAAGATCGGGGCGGCGAAGCAGAGGGAGTCGATACGATCGAGGATGCCACCGTGGCCTTCGATGACGACGCCAAAATCCTTGATGCCAATATCGCGCTTGATCGCGCTCATCACCAGGCCACCGGCAAAACCAAGCAGACAAATCATGAAGGACATACCCGCTGACTGGAGCGGCGTGAACGGCGTGGCCCACCACAGAGCGGTGCCGAGGACCGTGGCGCTGGCAACTCCGCCGACGAAGCCTTCCCAGGTTTTGTTGGGGCTGACGCGCCAGGCAATTTTGTGTTTGCCAATGAGTTTGCCCCAGACGTACTGCAGCACATCACTCATCTGATCGACAATCACGAGATAAAGGAGCAGGCGCGCGTCGTGGCCTTCAAAGCCGGGGATGTGAAGGAGCAGCAATGCGGGAGCGTGGCTCAAGCAGTAGGCGCAGACCATGATGCCGAACTGGATTTTGGCGGCGCGTTCGAGAAAGTGCTCGGTGTCGCCGGCGATGGCGATGCTGGTGGGGACGAACACGAAAGCCAGCACCGGAATCATGATGGCGAAGAAGCCGTACCACTGAATGCCGATGAGGTAATACTGCAGCGGCATAATGACGAAGAAACTCCAGAACAAGGTGCGGTGGTCACCGCGGCGCGTGGGAACGAGAGTCATATACTCACGCATCGCCAGGAAGGAGATGATGGCGAAGAGAACGAGCGCGCCGACGCGGCCGATCATCACGGCGACGGCGAAGATGGCGCACATCTTCCACCAGGCGCGAATGCGGGCGTTGAGATTGTCGATGGTGGAGCGGCTGGAATCGGTGCGGCGGGCTTTCAGGTTCTGGCCGATGAGCGTGGAGAGGACGAGGAGAAACAGCACGCCTCCGTAGAGCCAGACGAGTTTCGAGTCGTGAATGGCTCCGAACATTATGCGTTTCCAATCCGGCGAAGGCTGGCTACGGCTTCGCGGGCGCGTTCCAGGAAGACGTCTCTGTCTTCGCCAGGTTCAACCTGAATGGGCTTGCCAAAGGTGAGCAGACTGAGCATGGGAACCGGGACGAATTCGCCTTTGGGCAGAATGCGATTGAGATTTTCGAGATAGCTGGGAACGAGTTCGACGTCGGGTCGGCGCAGGGCGAGGTGGTAGAGGCCGGAGCGGAAGGGAGCCATTTTTTCGCCGGTGCCGCGGGTACCTTCAGGAAAAAGAATGAGCGAATTTTCGGTACCAAGAGCTTCGGCCATCTGATCGATAAGATGGCGGCCAACGAAATGAGTGTCTTCGGGAGTCTGCGCTTTGTTGGCGGAGCCGCGCTCGAGAAGGACCGCGTGGAAGACATTTTTGGCAAGGTACAGGCGGAGAGCGGTCTGCTCCCAGTAATCCTTGGCGGCGATGGGGCGCGTCTTGGCGCGAATGTCGGAAGGAAGTGCGGACCAGAGCACCACGAAATCGAGATGGCTGGAATGATTGGCGAAATAGATGCGCTGGCGTTCGTCGGGTTCGCAGCCGGCCCATTGGACCTGGACGCCACTGATGCCGCGCGCGATGGCGGCGAGGAGACTGGCGATGGGATGAATGCCGTTGCTCATGAGGTGGTGCGGCTCCGCAGTTCAGCGAGTGCGTTGCGCGAGCGATTGAGAATGGTGGTGAAGAGCAAGGCCAAGACGATCCACAAAATATAGATGATGAAGGGTTCGATGGGGACTCCCAGGCCGAGGAGCAATCCGAGCGCGCCGAACACGAAGGCACGGTCGCTTTTGCCCATAGGGCCATCGTAACGGCGGGAAGAGCCAATCTGCGTGGCAACGATGCCGGCCGTCTCCGTGATGACGGCGAAGAGAACGATCAAGACGATGAGGGGTGCATTGAACGCGGAGAAGAACGCGAGGGGGAGATAGAGCGCGGAGTCGGAAATGACATCGCCGAGTTCGTTCAAGATGGCGCCGAGAGCGGTTTTCTGGTTGTGTTCGCGGGCGAGCATGCCGTCGATGGCGTTGAGAGCCATGCGGATGAAAAGAACGATGGGCAATAAGAGCAAGGTACGTGGTGTGCGGAAGTAGAAAATCGCAGCGCCGGTGAGAAGAGACAGCAGCATAGCGGCGATGGTGACCTGGTTGGCGGTGACGCCGGCTTGCGCGAGGCCGTTGGCGATTGGCCGGAGCAAGCTTTGGAACTTCGGTTTTGAATCGTAGATGCTGGGCATGGCGGATGCTGCCCTCATCGTAGCGCCAGTGGCGATGGGAGCGAAACGGATAGAGTGGGTTGCCGCGAAAGCGGCAATTGAACGCAGGGCAAGAGCACGATCACGGCACGATCTCGATTTGCGAATCGCGGCCGCCAGCGTACTGCGAGAAAAGAGCGAGCATGCGGTCGCAGGACTGTCGTAAGCCTTCCGGGCCACCGAAGGAGATGAGAATGGCGGCAACACGGGTGGTGGCGAGGGTGACCATGGTGCGTTCGGAATCGCTGGTGGGGCTGCCGTGAGGACCTTGCTGGTCGCTGAATACCGGCAAGTCTTCGAGATTGAGGTCGTACTTGCCAATTCCCTTGTAGGTCTCGCCGGCGTGGCCAGCGCGGAAAACGATGTCGCCTTGGACGTGAGCAAGATCGTAAAGGCCGATGGGGAGGCGACTTTCGACGGAAACGAGGTTAATGATGTCGACGACGGTGCTGATCTGCGGGAATTGTTTGCCGCTGATGATGCGGCGGATGAGGGCTTCGGCGGAGCCGCGATAGCGCGCGGGATCTTTGCCAAGGGCTTTGTAGCCAGCACGAGTGGCGAGGATTTTCTGCGATTCGAGGATGGCGCGCGGCTCGGGCAGCTTGAGGATGGCGGTTTCGCATTGCTTCATTTCGTCGAGCAGAGGCGCGGAGCTTTCTTGGACCTTTACGTGAGCGCAGACGAGGCCGAGGGCGACACGGGGACACTTCTGCTTGAGGGCGGGATCGATTGTGAGCTTGGGCATGGCTAAGGATAACTGAGAGAAGAGCGGGGCGGACAGAATTAGAGGCGCTTTGTTGGATTCCCGCGGAACGAGACCTGGGCAAGACGCGATGGATGATGAGCGGACCGCCTCAGAAGGCGGACCCTACAATGCGGCGGAATGGCCTCAGCGCAGGACGGGCTTGGCGCGGCAGGCCAGGCAAACGTAAGCCGTGTTTTGGGTGACCTTGGCCCATTCGACGCGGCAAACGGCGCAGAGTTCGAGGGATCGATAGTCGCACTCGACGCACATTTCGTCGCTAGGCATGGGCACTTCCTTGGCGTACTCGGTGAGCGGAACCTGATGGCCACAGCGCGTACAGCGGACGGATTGCAGTTCGGCGGAGGCGAGCGGCGAGGTGGCGATCTTCCGGTCGAGCAAATCCAGGATGCGCTTGGCGATGTGTTCGCCAGTGAGGCCGAAATGCTGGACGAGTTCCCAGGGATTGCCGGAGACGCCGAAACGATCAGCTACACCGATCATGCTGAGTTGCAAGGGGGCGCGGAAATTCGGGCGGTGCTGGAGGATGGCGCCGGCAATGATGTTGCCGAAGCCGCCGGCCTGGTGCTCTTCGGCGGTGACGATGACGCCGGTTTCATCGGCGGCGCGGATGATGGTGGCGACGTCGAGCGGCTTGACGGTGTGGACATTCACGATGCGCGTTTCGATGCCGTACTCTTCCTTGAGCAGCCAGGCGGCGCGCATGGCTTCGGGAACCATGGGGCCACAGGCGATGATGGAAACTTGGGAACGCCACTCATTGTGGAAGCGATTGCCGAGGAAGGTGTCAAAGGCGTCGGCAAAGCGAGGCTGTTCGCCGCGGTAGCGGATGACGTTGGCGACGCCGAATTCGTAGGGCGTGTCAGAGTTGGTGACAATGGGAGTAGCCTCGCGGGCAAAGCGCAGGTAGCAAGGGCCGTTGAGCGAGAGAAGAGAGTGGAGGGTGGCGCGCTCGGTTTCGACAGAGTCGCAAGGCACGACGACATTCATGTTGGGAAGGATGGCGGTCAGCGAAATCTCTTCGAGGGCCTGGTGAGTGGCGCCGTCAGGACCGACGGAGATACCGCCATGGGCGCCGGCGATCTTCACGTTGAGATTGGAATAGCAAATCGTAGTGCGAATCTGATCCCAGGCGCGGCCGGAGGCGAAGACGCCGTAGGTGCCGGTGACGGGAATGAGCCCTTCGCGAGCGAGGCCGGCGGCGACGCTCATCATGTTTTGCTCGGCGATGCCGACGCTGAAGACGCGGTTCTTCCGTTCGGGATGCTTGGCTTCGAAATCGGTGATGCGAATGGAGCCGGAAATATCGGCGTGAAGAGTGACAACGCGGGGATCATCACCGGCTTTTTCAAGGCCGCGGCCGAAACCCATGCGCGTGGGATCCATATCGACTTTCATGGACTCGCGCGAATTCCACCAATACTCGTGGGCGAATTTGGGAATGCTGTCCTTGGCTTGCTTCGCGACATCCTTGGCGTTGGCCGAGGCGCGGGCGAGCAGGCGATCGACACGTTCGCGGGGAACGTCGGGAGTGAGCAGTTCGATAAGGGCTTTTTCGAATTGATCTTTTTTCGGCGGAGTGCCGTGCCAGGAGGCTTGGTTCTCCATGAAGGAAACGCCCTTGCCCTTGACGGTCTTGGCGAGAATGACGGTGGGCTTGGCGGAGACTTGTTTGGCTTTGGCGAAGGAGTCGAGCAATTGCTTGATGTCGTGACCATCGCACTCGACAACGCTCCAGCCGAACGCGGCATATTTTTCGGCGAGGGGCTGGACGTTCATAACTTCTTCGACCCAGCCGTCGATCTGGAGGCGGTTCACGTCAATGACGGCGCAGAGATTGTCGAGCTTGTAATGCCCGGCGGCCATCGCCGCTTCCCAGACGCTGCCTTCCTGCTGCTCGCCGTCACCCATGATGACGTAGACGCGAGAGGAAGAGCCGCGAAGTTTGAGCGCGAGCGCATTGCCCACCGCGGCGCCGAGGCCTTGGCCGAGAGAGCCGCTGGAGATTTCGACGCCGGGAACTTTCAGCCAATTCGGATGGCCTTCGAATGGCGCGCCAAGTTGACGCAGCAAAACAACATCGTCGAGTGGGAAATATCCGGCGCGGCCGAGCGCGACATACAGAGCAGGAGCCTTGTGCCCCGCGGACCAGAACACTCGATCACGATCGGGCCAGGTGGGATTGGAGGGATCGTGATTGAGCACGTTGAGGTACAGCGCCGCGGCAATGTCCATGACGGAAAGCGTGCCGCCGGGATGGCCTGAGCCAGCGGCATAGATGCTGGTGAGATTGATGGCGCGCATTTCGGCAGCGGCGGCCTTGAGCTGGTCCAGCGAAAGCTGGGGACCGCGGCGGTTGGCTAGGGGATTCATCGAACCACTCCTTGGCTTGCAATGTGCAATGGGCGAGAAGACCCACCGAAGTGGGAAATGGCCCGGCCTGGAGCGAATGGAATGGGGCGGTGGCTTTGCGGCGCACCACTCATCCGAGGCGATGTTCACATAAAGCCAGAGAAATCAGCATTTTACGATGACACGGGAGCATCGAGCCGGTAGGATAAACCGGGACCCGTGACGACGTCACATGCTGTACAGATGGACGGAGCACGAGAGAGGCCAGAACCAGGCGGGGCGGGGTTAGGTTGCGAGCGGCCTTAGACGGGCGCTGAAGTGGCGGAGGAAGGGGGCCTGGTGGACGATTTCGTAGCCAGGGATTTTCTCGCGGCGGCGCCACACGTCAAGGATGACTTCGACGACATATTCAATGTGGCTTTGCGTGTAGACGCGGCGGGGAATGGCGAGGCGAACGAGATCCATGGTGGCGTGTTCGCCGAACATGAGCGTACCGATTTCGACGGAGCGAATGCCACCTTCGAGATAGAGTTCGTTGGCGAGAGCGATCCCTGGAAATTGCGAGAGAGGGATGTGCGGAAGAAACGCGCGGGCGTCGAGATAGATGGCGTGGCCACCGGGAGGCTGCACGATGGGAACGCCTTCGCTGGAGATGTGATTGCCGAGGAAGGCGGTGGAGGCGATGCGATATTTCAGATAGTCCTCATGAAGCGCTTCCTGCAGGCCGACGGCGATAGCGTCAAGGTCGCGTCCGGCGAGCCCGCCGTAGGTGGGGAAACCTTCGGTGAGGATGAGCAGATCTTTTTCCTGTTGCGCGAGGAGATCGTCGTTGGTGCAGAGGAAGCCGCCGATATTGACGAGGCCATCTTTCTTGGCAGACATGGTGCAGCCATCGGCGAGAGAAAACATTTCGCGGGCAATTTCGCCGGGAGTTTTTTCGGAGTAGCCCGCTTCGCGGAGCTTAATGAAATAGGCGTTTTCGGCGAAGCGGCAGGCGTCGATGTAGAGGGGGATGCCGTGTTTCTTGCAGATCTGTTTCACTTCGCGAATGTTGGCCATGGAGACGGGCTGGCCGCCGCCGGAATTATTGGTGATGGTGAGCATGACGAGAGGAACTTTTTTAGGGCCTTCGCGGTCGAGGAGTTCGGCGAGCCTGGCGGTGTCCATGTCGCCCTTGAAGGGATGAATTTTGGCGGGTTCTTTGGCTTCGGGGATGGGCAGATCGAGGGCCTGGGCGCCGACAAATTCGCAATTGGCGCGGGTGGTGTCGAAGTGCGTGTTGTTGGGAACGATGTCGCCGTTCTTGCACATTACGTTGAAGAGGATGCGTTCGGCGGCGCGGCCCTGGTGCGTGGGAATGACGTGTTGAAAGCCGAAGATGGATTGCACGGAGTCGCGGAAGCGCGTGAAGCTGGGCGAGCCGGCGTAGGATTCGTCGCCGCGCATCATGGCGGCCCACTGCTCGGTGGACATGGCGGCGGTGCCGCTGTCGGTGAGCAGATCGATGAGGATGGCTTCAGAAGGGACGAGGAAGAGATTGTAGCCGGCGGCGGCGATGAGTTTTTCGCGTTCGGCGCGCGTGGTGGTGCGAATGGGTTCGACACTCTTGATGCGAAACGGCTCGATGATGGTGCGGATGGGCATGGCGGCAGGAGGGTCTCCTAACAAACACTATCATGGGGAAGGTCAGGTGGAAGCCGGGGAACGTGGCGTGAGGAGGCTGCGGGGTCCAAAGCTTGTGATTCGGGTTGAGCCATCAGAGATCGTCCAGTCTGTCCCGATCGGCCAGAAAATTCTGGTTCGGAAAGGAATATCAGACGGCAGTCATCAGATATCAGGAGCCCAAAAGAAAACCCGCACCCTCTGTGAACCTCAAAGGGTGCGGCACCCAAAACCGTTCCGCCCGTTAATGGTCGACCACCCGCCATGACTTACTTGGTTAGATCAGGCGGAGAATCCTCAACAAGAGGTAGAAAAGAAACAGACCACCACACTGTATCAAGAAGATCCGTGACCCGAAAGGACAAGCAAGTCCATGCCGCCTAGAAATCGGACGGATGCGATTTTTTGTGGGGTAAGAAGCTAGTCCCTCGTCGTATTCAGAAGCTCAGTCTCATTGTATAGCGTTCTCCCATTAGAGACTCCTCGATTCTTTTCACCGCGATTAGCAAGATAAAGGCCTCAAACAACATGGCCGGAAACCCAAACCAAATGCTAAACCGTTGAACCTGAGCTAAAACAAAGTGGAAAATCAACCAAACTGCTGCAAGATGAACACCAAAGCATATTAGAAAGGACACCCAAAACGTCCACCGGCGGAACCTCGACCGAAAGGCGAACGCCACGAAACCAAACGTGATTGCGGTCCCAAGTATAGCAGTCGCCCACCTCTCAGCGATTCCTCGGTCATGAAGGCCACCGGCTAAGAGAAATGTAAAGACTGCTATTCCTACAAGGATAGCGTTCTGCAGAAGCGTGGCACGCCTTTTTATCTTGGTTCCCTTTAATCGGCCATACATGCGTTATACTCTTCACGACCCTCGTTCATTGCCAAGCCGACGTGGACTGCCAAGGCGGCTCTGCTGAAAAATTTGAATCCTCTGCCAACCGCATTAGCGGAGACCTTGTGTCCTTCCTCGCGCAGCGCGGCTCGGACAGCTGTGGTCAGTGGCCTCGATTCGGCAGCATGATCCAGCCCCACTTCCGCTCCCTTAGCCATCGTCCCTCCGGTGACCATTCCGGGAACGGTTTCGTCGAGACTCTGCCCAGCAAGGAAATCGACGCCTGAGTCGATTTCCTTTTTCATGATAAAGCCTCCAACAAACGCCTTAGCACCGGCGACCGCACAGTCTGCTTGTTTGGTCTAGAGCCAATTGTCCTGAGCACTTATGGACGCAGAGCTCAAGAACGGCCTCATATCAACAAAAGTTGACATCTGGTCTATGTTTACAGTGTTGTAGCCGAGTCCTGCAACATTGAATAGTCCTGAGTTAGTTTGGACGAAGTTCACGTTTCCATTTGCGTCGGCCACCATATTCGTGATGGTGTCGGTGGGGTCCCAGTGTCCTCCCTGTTTTGCACAATCTTCCGAACCCCAACCTCCATCTTGAGGGTCCTTTTCATGGCCACTATTATCGTCCCAGACGCACCAGAGCCCGCTCGGATCTGTAAACTTAAGTGGATTATTCATGACGTAGGAATAAAGATTCAGGCTTTGGGGGAAGGATTGATCAGCTAGGAAAATTCTCGAGGGGTCGGGGGACATAAAGCGGCCGAAGCCGGAAGAGTAGTAGCGGGCTACGAAATTATCGAGGTTGGATTCGGAGTCGCGTTCTTTGCCTGTGAACTTGTAGTGGGTGGGGTTGCCGGTGCTGATGTAATTGCGCTCGCCGCCGAAGGGATAGAAGTCCGACTGGTTATCGCCGGTATAAGTGGAAAGCCTGCGGGTGTTGCCGAGGTGGAACTTGAAACGATACTACGGGCAAGGCGATCTGCATTTTCTGACGTTCAGTTGTTAACAGCTGTTGCCGCGATTGGGTTCGGTGCACGCACGGAACGTGTTTGTTGAGGCGCTCGGGAAAATCCGGGAGCGATACGAATTCCTACTGGTTGGGTATGTAGTGATGCCGGAGCACGTGCATTTGCTGATCGGCGAACCAGCAATTGGCCCGGGTGATCCGATTGGCAAGGCGCTGGCATGAAGGCCAGCACCACATGAGCTGACCCAAGAGCACAGGCAGGAATGCCTGTGCCACGAAGAAGACCCAAGAGCCGGTCGGGAGACCGGCGTTCCCGGGAGAGGCAACCCCAAGATGGACGCGTACCCTTCGAAGCTCAAGGCAAGGAGCGTCCGCTGCACAAAGAAGGCAGGCGGCGTAACCCTTTGCTAACGCTCAGGACAAGAAGCCGCCTCTACAGGTCCAGATCCTTCGCTGCGCTCAGGGAGACGAGTACGCGCGTTTTGTAATTGGCAGATGGGGAAGAGTGGTAGCGCGACGGACCGCTTCGGAAAGCGGTCCCTACAGGAAAGCACTAGTCGGGGTGGGA
>Ga0335077_10002138_pt1 | contig 23591 bp, 35 predicted proteins | sample Lox_Sample_31_FD_207151 | JGI IMG/M metagenome (GOLD analysis project Ga0335077, IMG submission 207151) | Soil microbial communities from Loxahatchee National Wildlife Refuge, Florida, United States - Lox_Sample_3.1 | ecosystem: Environmental > Terrestrial > Soil > Wetlands | place: USA...
GGACAACATCAAGATGACGGTGGAGCTGATCAGCCCGATTGCCATGGAGCAGGGCCTGCGCTTTGCGATCCGCGAGGGCGGCAAGACCGTCGGCTCGGGGGTGGTGTCGAAGGTGTTGAAGTGAAACATGCCCTCCCACTCACAACTCACAACTCATAACTGAGCACCACACATGGCAAACCAGAACATCCGGATCCGGCTCAAGGCGTTCGATCACCGCCTGATCGACACCTCCGCGCGCGAGATCGTCGAGACCGCCAAACGCACCGGTGCGACCGTGCGGGGGCCTGTCCCACTACCGACCAAGATGGAGCGCTTCACCCTGCTCATCTCCCCGCATGCCGATAAGGATGCGCGGGACCAGTTCGAGCTGCGCACCCACAAGCGCCTCATGGACATCCTCAATCCGACCGACAAGACCGTCGATGCGCTCATGAAGCTCGAGCTGCCGGCGGGTGTGGACGTGCAGATCAAGCTGAACTGATTCAATTTGGCTGAAAGTCGCCTGCGGCGCTTGCAGCGGAGCAGGTGCAGCCCACCCAGTTTCGACGGCCGGCAAAAGGCGTGGCTTTTGCCGGCGGGGCAAGCCATTCCGGGCTTGTACGTGGGCAGCGCGCCCCGTATACTCCGCGGCCTTTTCCGCCAGGGCTAATCCCGCGGCGCGTTGCGTCGTGAATGGCGGTATCGGGCGAGGTTGGAGCGTGCCGCGGCGCCTCTCCAAGACCACTCGAGCATCAGGCCCCGTCGCGGCCGCCTGAACTCCTGTTGTCCGAGCACCTCCCTGACTGGGTCGCCTTGACGCACCCACGGATGCCACCGGTTTGGCAGATCGTGAACCACCGTAGGGCCACGAAGCGCTCATGAAAAACTCGATTGGTCTGGTCGGCCGCAAGTGCGGCATGACGCGCGTCTTCACCGACACCGGCGAGACCGTTCCGGTTACGGTGATCGAAGTGCTGCCCAACCGTGTCACGCAGCTCAAGTCTGTCGAGGACGAGGGCTATCGAGCCGTCCAGGTGACCTTCGGCACTCGCCGGCCGCAGCTGCTGAGCAAGGCCCTCGCGGGCCATTTCGCAAAGGCCAACGTGGCACCCGGCCGTGGCCTGGTCGAGTTCCGCATCGCCGCAGGCGAGGCGGCTGATCTGAAGACGGGCGCGGAGCTGCGGGCGGATCTGTTCCAAGCGGGCGCGATCGTCGATGTAACCGGTACGACCCAGGGAAAGGGCTTCGCCGGGACGATGAAACGTCACAACTTCGCAGGCGGCTACGCCTCGCACGGCAACTCGGTCTCGCACCGGGCACCGGGCTCCATCGGTCAGCGCCAGACGCCCGGTCGCGTCTTCAAGGGCAAGCGCATGTCGGGGCATCTCGGGGTCGTGCGGCGCACGACCGAGAACCTGCGGGTGGTGGAGGTAGACACCGAGCGGAACCTGCTCCTTATCCGGGGCGCCGTGCCGGGGGCCGAGGGCGGCAACGTCATCGTGCGACCCTCGCTCAAGGCGGCGCGCCTTGCTGCACGCAAGACTATCGCCCCGAGCAAGGCGGTGAAGCCGGGCACGACCCTGCCCAAGCCCGCGGCGGCTCCTGCGACCAAGCCCGCGGCGGCCCCTGCCACCAAGCCTGCGGCGGCTCCTGCCACCAAGCCTGCGGCGGTCAGCGCCGCACCGAGCAAGTAGCGAACGTCCATGATCAATCTCAAGCTCATCGATGGCGGCGGCGCGCTTCAGGCATCCGAGGCCGCATTCGGGCACGAGCTCAATGAGGCGCTCATTCATCAGGTCGTCACCGCCTATCGCGCGGCAGGCCGCGCGGGCACCAAGGCGCAGAAGACGCGCGCCGAGGTGAGCGGCGGCGGCCGCAAGCCCTGGTCACAGAAGGGCACCGGGCAGGCGCGTGCCGGCTCGAACCGCAGCCCGATCTGGGTGGGCGGCGGCAGGACCTTTGCCGCGAAGCCGCGCAGCTTCGCGCAGAAGGTGAACCGCAAGATGTATCGCGGCGCTATCCGTTCGATGCTCTCGGAGCTGGTGCGCCAGGAGCGGCTGCTGGTCGTCTCGCAGCTCGCGCTCGATGCCGGCAAGACCAAGCTGCTCGCCTCGCAGCTCAAGACGTGGCAGCTGCAGAGCGTACTGATCGTGGTCGAGGCCGGCGACGAGAAGCTCTACCTCGCCGCGCGCAACCTGCCCGAAGTGGAAGTGCTCGAGGTCGCGCAGCTCAATCCCGTGAGCCTGCTCAGCCATGACAAAGTGCTGATGACCGCGGCGGCGGTGAAGATGGTGGAGGCGCGGCTGCAATGAACCGTGAACAGCTGACCGGAGTGTTGCTCGCACCGCATGTGACCGAGAAGACCTCGCTCGCGACGCAGAACAACAATCAGTACGCCTTCCGGGTGCGCCGCGAGGCGACCAAGACGGATATCAAGAAGGCGGTGGAATTGATGTTCGAGGTGCAGGTGCAGGGCGTGCAGGTCATCAACGAGCCCGGCAAGAAGCGCCGCTTCGGGCGCCTGCAGGGCCGCACGCAGGATTGGAAGAAGGCCTACGTGCGCCTCGCGCAGGGACAGACGATCGACTACGAAGCGAAGGCGAAGGGCTGAGCGGGGAGACGGCACGATCATGGCACTCAACAAGCTCAAGCCCACATCACCCGGCACTCGCGGCGTCGTGCGCGTGGACCGCTCGCATCTGTACAAGGGCGAGCCGCATCGCCCGCTCACCGTCGCGCAGCACAAGAGCGGCGGTCGCAACCACTTCGGCCGCATGACGACGCGGCACATCGGCGGTGGTTCGCGTCAGAAGTACCGGATCATCGACTTCCGGCGTGACAAGGACGGCGTTTCGGGCGTCGTCGAGCGCATCGAGTACGATCCGAATCGCACCGCGCACATCGCGCTCGTGCGCTTCAAGGACGGCGAGCGGCGCTACGTGCTCGCCACCAAGGGCATGTCACAGGGCGACGAGGTGCGCTCGGGCGCCGACGCGCCGATCAAGTCCGGCAATTCGATGGCGCTGCGCCACATTCCGGTCGGTTCGCTGGTCCACAACATCGAATTGAAGCCGGGCAAGGGCGGGCAGCTCGCGCGCAGTGCCGGCAGCTCCGCGCAGTACACCTCGCGCGAAGGCGTCTATGCATTTCTGCGGCTCAAGTCCACCGAGATCCGTAGGGTACATATCGATTGCCGCGCGACGATCGGCGAGGTCAGCAACGACGAGCACAATCTGCGCAGCTACGGCAAGGCGGGCGCCATGCGCTGGCGCGGCGTGCGTCCCACCGTGCGCGGACTTGCCATGAATCCCGTCGACCATCCGCACGGCGGCGGCGAGGGCAAGTCCGGCCAGGGCAACCCGCATCCGGTCTCGCCCTGGGGCTGGAACACCAAGGGTTTGAAGACGCGCCATAACAAGCGCACGGACAACATGATCGTGCAGCGGCGCCGCAACAAGGTGCGCTAGAGAAACTCAGGTAGTCACACATGCCACGTTCAACGAAGAAGGGTCCGTTCGTCGATCTGCATCTCGCGAAGAAGGTGCAGGTGGCACATGCCAGGAACGACCGCAAGCCGATCAAGACCTGGTCGCGCCGCTCGATGGTCGTGCCCGACATGGTGGGACTCACCATCGCCGTGCACAACGGGCGCCAGCACATTCCGGTGCTCGTGACCGAGAACATGGTGGGGCACAAGCTCGGCGAGTTCGCGCCGACGCGCATCTTCAAGGCGCACTCGGGCGACAAGAAGGTAGAGACCGCGCCCGCGGCGACTTGATGGCAGGGCTCGAGGCACGCTAAATGGAAGTCACAGCCGTATTGCGCTACGCGCGGATCTCGCCGCAGAAGTGCCGCCTGGTGGCCGACACCGTGCGCGGCCAGCCGGTCAACAATGCGCTCAACACCCTCAAGTTCATGCCGAAGAAGGGCGCGAAGCTCGTCTACAAGGTGCTCTGGTCGGCGATCGCGAATGCGCAGGAGAACCAGGGACTCGACGTGGACGATCTGAAGGTGTCCCGTATCCACATCGATGCCGCGCCGATGTTCAAGCGCTTCGCGGCACGCGCCAAGGGACGGGGCACGCGCATCATCAAGCGCAACAGCCATATCACCATCGCGGTCAGCGACGGCAAGAAGGACTGAAAGCATGGGTCAGAAGGTCAATCCGCTCGGCATACGGCTCGGCATCACACGCGACTGGATGTCCAAGTGGTATGCGGGCAAGAAGCAGTTTCCGGTGCACGTGAATACCGATTTCCGTGTGCGCCAGTTCCTGCACAGTCGCCTCGCGGACGCCTCGGTGAGCCGCATTCAGATCGAGCGCGCCGCGAAGAAGGTCAACATCACGATTCAGACGGCACGTCCCGGCATCGTGATCGGCAAGAAGGGCGAGGACATCGAGAAGCTGCGGCTCGAGACAGCGAAGCTGCTCGGCATGAACGTCATCGACGTGCGTCTCAACATCGCCGAGATCCGCAAGCCCGAGCTCGATGCGCAGCTCGTGGCCGACGGCATCGCGCAGCAGATCGAGAAGCGCGTGATGTTCCGGCGTGCCATGAAGCGCGCCGTGATGAGCACCATGCGCAGCGGCGCCCTCGGCGTGAAGGTGCGCGTCTCGGGACGGTTGAACGGCGCGGAGATCGCGCGCACTGAGTGGTATCGCGAGGGGCGCATTCCACTGCACACTTTCCGCGCGGACATCGATTACGGTCTGTCCGAGGCGCGCACCACCTACGGCGTCATCGGCGTCAAGGTGTGGATCTTCAAGGGCGAGATCTTCGACCAGGCTGATCTCACGCAGGCGGCGGCGCCCGAAAGCGAGGCGGCCGCACCGGCCACGGCGACACCGCCACAGGCACCGGCCACTCCGGCGGCGCCGACCGAGACGCCGGCCTGAAGGCACCCTCATGCTGCAGCCGAAGCGCACCAAGTACCGCAAGCAGTTCAAGGGCCGCAACGGCGGCATGGCGTTGCGCGGCAGCTCCGTCTCCTTCGGCGAGTTCGGGCTGAAAGCCACGAGCCGCGCGCGCATGACCGCGCGCGAGATCGAGGCGGCGCGGCGTGCCATGGCGCGCTACGTGAAGCGCGGCGGACAGATCTGGATCCGCGTCTTTCCCGACGTGCCGATCACCAAGAAGCCGCTCGAGGTGCGCATGGGCAGCGGCAAGGGCAACGTCGAGTATTGGGTCGCGCGCGTACAGCCCGGCAAGGTGCTGTTCGAGATGGAAGGCGTGGATGAGGTTACGGCGCGCGAGGCCTTTCGCCTGGCGAGCTCCAAGCTGTCGGTGTCGACGGCGTTCGTGAAGCGGCAGGTGCGCTAGATGGAAGCCAAGCAGCTGCGGGGAAAATCAGCCGAGGAGCTCGTCGATGAGCTCACCAAGCTGCGCCGCGAGCAGTTCGCGCTGCGCATGCAGAGGGCAACCGGACAGACCGTGAAGCCGGATCAGTTCAGCAAGGTGCGCCGCAATATCGCGCGCCTGAAGACCGTCATGCGCGAGACGCAGGCGGCGGGTGGAGTACGCAGCAAATGAGCGCAGAGACCAAGACCCTCACCGGCCGCGTGGTGAGCAACAAGATGCAGAAGACGATCGCGGTCGAGATCGAGCGCCTGGTCAGGCACCCGACCTACGGCAAGTACATCCGTCGCACCACGAAGCTGCTCGCACACGACGAGAAGAATGAGTCGCGCGAGGGTGACAAGGTGACCATCGCGCAGTGCCGGCCGCTGTCGCACCGCAAGTCGTGGCGGCTCGTGGCCGTGCTCGAGCGCGCGCAGGCGCGCTGAGTCGCAGCTCGAGAGCTCACCATGATTCAACTACGTACCATGCTCAATGCCGCGGACAACAGCGGCGCGCGCACGCTGATGTGCATCAAGGTGCTCGGCGGCACGCGGCGGCGCTACGCGACGGTCGGCGACGTCATCAAGGTGAGCGTCAAGGATGCGATCCCGCGCGGCAAGGTCAAGAAGGGCGAGGTGTACGACGCAGTCGTGGTACGCACCAAGCGCGGCGTGCGGCGTCCGGATGGCTCGCTGATTCGCTTCGATGGCAATGCGGCGGTACTGCTCACCAACAAGCTCGAGCCGATCGGCACGCGCATCTTCGGACCGGTGACGCGCGAGCTGCGCACGCAGGCCTTCATGAAGATCATCTCCCTCGCTCCGGAAGTGCTGTGATGAGAAAGATCCGCAAGGGCGACCAGGTGGTGGTGATCTCGGGGCGCGACAAAGGCGCGCGCGGCACCGTGATCCGCGTGCTCGAGGAGCACGTCGTGGTCGAGAACGTGAACAAGGTGAAGAAGCACCAGAAGCCCAATCCGCAGGCGAGCCCGCCGCGGCCGGGTGGCATCATCGACAAGGAGATGCCGCTGCACGTCTCCAAGATCGCCATCTGGAACCCCGCCACCAAGAAGGCGGATCGCATCGGCTTCAAGACGCTCGCCGACGGCAGAAGGGTGCGCTGCTTCCGCTCCAACGGAGAGATGCTGGAGGCGTGACGAGCGCCCCGGTTGTGTGAACTTATGGCCAGACTGCAAGAGTACTACCGCGACAAGATCGTGCCGCAGCTCCGCAAGGACCTCGGCCTCGAAAACGCCATGCAGGTGCCGCGCATCAGCAAGATCACGGTGAACATGGGCGTCGGTGAGGCCGTGGCGGACAAGAAGATCATGGATGCCGCGGTCGCCGACCTCACCAAGATCACCGGACAGAAGCCGCTGGTCTGCAAGTCACGCAAGTCGATCGCCTCGTTCAAGCTGCGCGCGGGCCTGCCCGTCGGCTGCAAGGTGACGCTGCGCGGGGCGCGCATGTACGAGTTCCTGGATCGACTGATCAACATCGCGATTCCGCGCATCCGCGACTTCCGCGGCGTCTCGCCGCGCGCCTTCGACGGGCAGGGCAATTACAGCCTCGGAGTGCGCGAGCAGATCATCTTCCCCGAGATCCAGTACGACCAGATCGATCAGGTGCGCGGCATGGACATCACTATCACCACCACCGCGGCCGACAACAAGCAGGGCCGGGCACTGCTTGAGGCATTCAGCTTCCCGTTCAGGAAGTAAGAGGTACGAAACGCTCATGGCGAAGACGAACATGGTCGAGCGCGAGAAGCGTCGCGCCAAAATCGTGAAGCGCTACGCGGCGAAGCGCGCGCAGCTCAAAGAGCTGATTCGCAATCCCAAGACCGGCCCCGAGGAGCGTCAGGCCGCACAGGCGCGCCTGCAATCACAGCCGCGCGATGCGAGTCCCTCGCGCCTGCGCAACCGCTGCCAGATCACCGGGCGCTCGCGCGGCGTGTATCGCAAGTTCGGCCTGTCGCGCGTCAAGATCCGCGAGGTTGCGATGCGCGGTGAGATCCCCGGGCTGTCGAAGGCGAGCTGGTAAGGAAAAGCCGCATGAGCATGACCGATCCCATTGCCGACCTGCTGACGCGCATTCGCAACGGACAGAGCGCGCGCAAGACCGAGGTGACCGTGGCCTCCTCGCGGCTCAAGACCGCGATCGTGCGGGTGCTGAAGGAGGAGGGTTACGTGGCCGACTATCGCATCGACGGTGACGGCCCGAAACAAACTCTCATCGTCGGCCTCAAATACTACGAGGGCCGGCCGGTGATCGACCGCCTGGAGCGCGTGAGCAAACCCGGGCTGCGCATCTACCGTGGCAAGGACGAGCTGCCGAAGATCCTCGGTGGCATGGGAACGGTGATCGTTTCGACGCCGAAGGGCGTCATGACGGACCGCCAGGCCCGCTCGATCGGGCAGGGTGGCGAAGTGCTGTGCATCGTCGCGTGATTCCATGAGCAGAGTCGCCAAAGCCCCCATCGAGCTGCCCCAGGGCGTGAGCGCCACCGTCACGCCCGAGATCGTGACGATCAAGGGCGCCAAGGGTACGTTGACGCTGGCGCTCAAGAAGGGCATCAGCGTCGTCCAGGAGGAGAAGAAGCTCGCGGTGAAGTACGGTGGTGAGGACGGCATGCAGGCCGGTGCCACGCGTGCGCACATCGCAAATATGGTGCTCGGCGTCACCAAGGGCTACGACCGCAAGCTCGAGCTGGTCGGCGTGGGCTTTCGTGCCCAAGTGCAGGGCAAGTCGCTGCACCTCACCCTGGGTTTCTCGCACCCAGTCGATTACCCGATCCCGGAGGGTATCGCGATCGAGACGCCGAGCCAGACCGAGATCATGGTGCGCGGGGTCGACCGGCAGAAGGTCGGCCAGGTGGCCGCCGAGATCCGCGGGTTGCGCCCGCCGGAGCCCTACAAGGGCAAGGGCGTGCGCTATGCGAACGAGAAGATTGAGCTGAAGGAAGGCAAGAAGAAGTGATGCGGAGATCGAAGCGATGAGCGTGATCACGAAGAAGGGGCGCCGCCAGCGACGCTCGGTGAAGACCCGCGCACGCATCCGCGCGCAGGGCGTGGCGCGGCTCAGCGTGCATCGCACCCCGCGGCACATCTATGCGCAGCTCACCGACCCCACGGGTGCGACCGTGATCGCAGCGGCCTCGACCGTGCAGGAGCAGGTGCGCCAAGGGCTCAAGACCACCGGCAACGTCGAGGCCGCGAAGGCCGTCGGCCGCGCGATCGCCGAGCGCGCGAAGGCAGCCGGCGTGCAGAAGGTAGCCTTCGATCGCTCGGGATTTCAGTTTCACGGCCGCATCAAGGCGCTGGCGGATGCCGCGCGCGAAGCGGGCCTCGAGTTCTAGAGAACGGGTATCTGAATCATGGCAAGACCGGAAAAAGGGCAACCCGCGGATGAGCTGCTCGAGAAGCTCGTCGCTGTCAACCGCACAGCCAAGGTCGTGAAGGGCGGCCGTCAGTTCGGCTTCACTGCGCTCACAGTGGTGGGCGATGGCGCCGGCCGCGTCGGCTACGGCTTCGGCAAGGCGCGCGAGGTGCCGGTCGCCATCTCCAAGGCGATGGCACAGGCGCGCAAGAACATGATCAACGTCGCCCTGCGCAACGACACCCTCTACTACGCGGTCAAGGGCACCCACGGCGCGACGCGCGTCCTGATGCAGCCCGCCTCGGACGGTACGGGTGTCATCGCAGGCGGTGGCATGCGCGCGGTGCTCGAGTGCGTCGGCGTGCGCAATGTGCTTGCCAAGAGCTATGGCTCGCGCAATCCGATCAACGTCGTGCGCGCCACCATCGATGCGCTCTCGCACGTGCGCTCGCCCGATGAGGTCGCCGCCAAGCGTGGCAAGACCCTGGAGGAGATCCTCGCGTGAGCGCCCCCGCCAAGGAACTCAAGGTGACGCTCCTCAAGAGTGTTCACGGGCAGCTCGCCCACATCGCGGCCTCGGTGCGCGGCCTCGGGCTGCGCCGCCGCCATCAGACCGTGAGCGTGGCGAATACCGCCGAGAACCGCGGCATGATCCGCACGGCGCAGCACCTGCTGCGCGTGGAGGGCTGACCGTCATGCGCATGAATACTTTGAAGCCGGGCAGCGGTGCGCGCCGAGCGCGGCTGCGTGTCGGGCGCGGTGCCTCGGCAGGGCAGGGCAAGACTTGCGGGCGCGGAGTCAAGGGACAGCGCGCCCGCAAGGGCGGCTATCACAAGGTCGGCTTCGAGGGCGGACAGATGCCGCTACAGCGCCGCATGCCGAAGGTGGGCTTCCGCTCAGCCATCAAGCTGACGCGCGCGGAGGTTCGCCTGCACGAGCTTGCGAAGCTCGACGTGCCGGTCATCGATCTCGCCGCGCTCAAGAGGGCGGGGATCGTTCCGGAATTCGCCGAGCGCGCCAAGGTCGTACTCTCGGGAGCGATCGACAAGGCCGTGACGCTCAAGGGCATCGCGGCGACCAAGGGCGCGCAGGCCGCCATCACGGCGGCGGGCGGGAAGATCGAGGCCTGAGGATCAGCGCCTCTTCAACGGAAACGAACGCAAGTGGCCAATCAAACTCTTACCAATCCCGCTGCCGCGCTTGGCGAAGCCGCGCGCTACGGTGAGATTCGCAGCCGGCTGCTGTTCCTGATCGGCGGCTTGGTCGTGTATCGCATCGGCACCTTCATCCCGGTGCCCGGGATCAATCCGGCGGCCGTGGCGCGCTTCTTCAACGACCAGTCGAACACCATCCTCGGCATCGCCAATATGTTCTCGGGCGGTGCGCTGCAGCGGCTGTCGATCTTCGCCATGGGCGTGATGCCCTACATCTCCGCGTCCATCATCATCCAGATGATGTCGATGGTCGTCCCGCAGCTCATCGAGCTGCGCAAGGAGGGCGAGTCCGGCCGGCGCAAGCTGACCGAGTACACCCGTTACGGCACGGTGCTGCTTGCCTTCTTCCAGTCGCTCGCTGCCGCTGTCGCGCTGCAGAACAACGGCATGACGATCATCACCGGCTTCCAGTGGTGGTTCACCGCGACGGTCACCATGACCACGGGCACGCTGTTCCTCATGTGGCTGGGCGAGCAGATCACCGAGCGCGGCATCGGCAATGGCATCTCCATGTTGATCCTGTCAGGCATCGTCGCGGGACTTCCTGGCGCGGTTGGCAACACGGCCGAGGCGATCAGCACCGGCGAGATGTCGGGTCCATTCGCGCTGCTGCTCATTATCGTGGTGCTCGGCGTGACGGCCTTCGTCGTGTTCATGGAGCGCGCGCAGCGCCGCATTCCCGTCAACTACGCCAAGCGTCAGGTGGGGCGACGGCTATACGCCGGACAGAGCAGCCATCTACCGTTCAAGCTCAACATGTCGGGCGTCATTCCGCCGATCTTCGCCTCGAGCCTGCTCGTATTTCCCGCGACGATCGCGAATTTCCTCGGCTCGAGCACCAACGGCTGGCTCGGTAACACGCTGCAAGGCCTCGCGGCCTCCCTGGGATACGGGCAGCCGCTGCACCTGGTCGCCTACGGACTGCTGATCCTCTTCTTCTGCTTCTTCTACACGGCTCTCGTGTTCAATGCGCGCGATACGGCGCAGAACCTGCAGAAGTCGGGCGCGTTCATCCCAGGCATTCGGCCGGGCCAGCAGACGGCGGAGTACATCGACAAGGTACTGACGCGGCTCACGCTGTGGGGCGCGCTCTACGTCGTCGCCGTATGCCTGCTGCCGGAGTTCCTGGTGTCTTCCCAGGGTGTCCCGTTCCAGTTCGGCGGCACCTCGCTCATGATCGTCGTCGTGGTCGTCATGGACTTCATGGCGCAGCTGCAGGCGCACACGGTCTCGCATCAATATCCCGGCCTGCTCAAGAAAGCCAACCTGCTCGGCTACGGCCGCAGCGGCCCCGGAGGCTGATCCATGAAAGTCCGTCCATCAGTGAAGAAGATCTGCAAGAACTGCAAGATCGTGCGCCGGCGCCGCGTGGTGTACGTCATCTGCAGCGATCAGCGGCACAAGCAGCGCCAGGGCTAGAGCGTGGCGCTTCCATTGAATTCCCGGGCCCCAGGCCATAGATAGGCAGGTTCGCACATGGCACGCATAGCCGGCATCAACATCCCGATGAACAAGCACGTGTGGGTGGGGCTCACGCATATCTACGGCGTGGGACGCGCGCGCGCGCTCGAGGCCTGTCAGGGCGCCGGCGTGAAGCCCGAGACGCGCGTCAAGGACTTGACCGAGGTGGAGGTGAACGCCATCCGCTCGCAGATCGCGAAGTGGGCGGTGGAAGGCGACCTGCGCCGCGAGGTGTCCATGAACATCAAGCGCCTCATGGACCTCGGCACCTACCGGGGCATGCGCCATCGGCGCGGGTTGCCGGTCCGGGGGCAACGCACGCGCACCAATGCGCGCACGCGCAAGGGCCCGCGTAAGCAGGCCGTGAAGCTCAACGCACCGCCCGGCAAGGCATGAGGTTTTAAATGGCTGAGCAGAAACGCGAAGGTCAGAACGCGGGCGCGAGCGCCGCTGCGAAGAAGCCGAAGAAGGCCCGTAAGAACGTGCTCGATGCGATCGCGCACGTGCATGCGTCGTTCAACAACACCATCGTCACGATCACCGATCGACAGGGCAACACGCTCTCCTGGGCCACCGCAGGTGGCTGTGGCTTTCGCGGCTCGCGCAAGAGCACGCCATTTGCCGCGCAGGTTGCCGCGGAGAAGGCGGGCACAGCCGCGCAGGAGCACGGTGTGAAGAACGTGGAAGTGCGCGTGGCTGGACCGGGACCGGGGCGCGAGTCGGCCGTGCGAGCGCTCAATTCCTGCGGCCTCAAGATCACGAGCATTGCGGATGTGACCCCGATTCCCCACAACGGCTGCCGGCCGCCCAAGAAGCGTCGGGTCTGAGAGGAACAGCGACATGGCGCGTTACATCGGTCCGAAGTGCAAGCTCGCGCGACGCGAGGGAACGGATCTGTTCCTCAAGAGCGGCGTCAAGCCGCTCGAGAACAAGTGCAAGCTGCAAGTGCCGCCCGGAGGCATCAAGGGCGAGCGCCGCACGCGGCTGTCCGATTACGGCCTGCAGCTACGCGAGAAGCAGAAGCTGCGCCGCATGTACGGCGTGCTGGAGCGGCAATTCGGCAACTATTACGAGGAGGCCGCGCGCCGCGCGGGGGCGACCGGCGAGAACCTGCTGAAGCTCCTGGAGTGCCGGCTCGACAACGTCGTTTATCGCATGGGTTTCGCGGCCACGCGCTCCGAGGCGCGCCAGCTCGTCAGCCACAAGGCGCTCACGGTGAACGAACAGGTCGTGACCATTGCGTCCTATCAATGCCGGCCCGGCGATGTGGTGCAGGTGCGCGAGAAGTCGCGCAAGCAGCTGCGCATCCAGGGCGCGCTCAACGTCGCGCAGCAGGTCGGCCTGCCCGACTGGGTCGAGGTGGACGACAAGCAGATGCGCGGAGTGTTCAAGACGGTGCCGGCGCGGGATGACGTCCTGCCGGACATCAACGAGAACCTGGTAGTCGAGCTGTATTCGAAGTGATTGAGCTCGCGCGCCGCATGGGCGGCGTGATGCGGTTGGCCTGGGTGACCGCACCGTATACGCAGTGATTTCCTTTGCTGCCGGGTGCGCCGGCAAGGTGTGAGTGCAATGCAGGGTTCCATTGGAGAGTTTCTGAAGCCGCGTGTGGTCAAGGTGCAGCCGGTTGCGCCTCGACAGGCACGCGTCGTGATCGAGCCGTTCGAGCGGGGCTTCGGCCACACGCTCGGCAACGCGCTGCGGCGCGTGCTGCTGTCCTCCATGCCGGGCAGCGCCATCACCGAGGTCGAGATCGACGGCGTGCTCCACGAGTACACGAGCATCGAGGGCGTACAGGAGGACGTGGTCGACATACTGCTCAATCTGAAGCAGGTCGCGATTCGCATGCACACGCGCGACACGGCCGAGCTGCGTCTGCACAAGAAGGGTCCCGGTCCCGTGACGGCGGGAGACATCCAGACGGATCACGACATCGAGGTCGTCAATCCCGACCTCATCATCGCCAATCTCACCAAGGCGGGCGAGCTGAACATGACCTTGCGCGTGGAGCGCGGGCGCGGCTATCGGCCGGCGGCCCAGCGCGCCGCCTTCGAGGAGCAGACGCGCCCGATCGGGCGGCTGCAGCTTGATGCGTCCTTCTCGCCCGTGCGCCGCGTCACCTACTCGGTGGATGCAGCGCGTGTCGAGCAGCGCACTGACCTCGACAAGCTCGTGATCGACATCGAGACCAACGGCACCATCGATGCCGAGGAGGCGATTCGCCGCGCGGGTGGCATTCTCAAGGATCAGCTCTCCGTGTTCGTCGATCTGCAGGGCGAGGAGGAGGCTGCCACCAAGGTCTCGGAGATGCAGTTCGATCCCATCCTGCTGCGTCCCGTCGACGAGCTCGAGCTCACCGTGCGCAGCGCGAATTGCCTGAAGGCCGAGAACATTCATTACATCGGCGACCTGGTGCAGCGGACGGAGGTCGAGCTGCTGCGTACGCCCAATCTCGGCAAGAAGTCCCTCACCGAGATCAAGGAAGTTCTGCAGAGCCACGGACTGATGCTGGGCATGCGGCTCGAGGGCTGGCCGCCGGCGGGTCTCAAGCACGACGAAGACAGGGACGTTCTCTAAAGGCGCTCCAAGGGCGCTTCTGAGCGGGAAACGCACGCATGCGACATCATCTTTCAGGCCGGCAGCTGTCACGCAACAGCGCGCACCGGCACGCGCTGCTCCGGAACATGAGTGTCGCGCTGCTGCGCCACGAGACCATCCGCACCACCTTGCCCAAGGCGAAGGAGCTGCGCCGCGTGGTGGAGCCGCTGATCACACTGGCCAAGACGGACAGTGAGGCGCGCCGGCGCCTCGCCTTCGCGCGGCTCCGCGACTCAGTCATCGTCGAGAAGCTCTTCGCCGAGCTCGCGCCGCGCTTCAAGGCGCGGCCGGGCGGCTACACGCGCATCCTGCACATGCTGCCGCGTCCGGGTGACGCGGCACCCATGGCGCTCATGCAGCTCGTGGAAGGCGTCACCGAGAGCGCTTCGACCGACGAGAAGCCAAAGCGGAAGAAGAAAGCGGCGAAGGAAGCCTCGGCTGCGGAGAAGCCAAAGCGCAAGAAGAAGGCCGCCGAGGATGCGGCGACCGAGGAGAAACCGCGGCGTCGCAAGAAGGCCGCTACCGCCTGAACGACATCACATAGCCGGGGAGTGCGTCATGGGACTTGCCACAGAATTCAAAGAATTCGCAATGCGCGGCAACGTCATCGACCTCGCTGTTGGCGTGGTCATCGGCGCTGCATTCGGCAAAATCGTCAGCTCGCTGGTCGGCGATCTCATCATGCCGCCGCTCGGACTTGCCATCGGTGGCATCAACTTCAGCGAGCTCGCCATGCGGATCGGGTCGGATCCGGCCGGCAAGCCCGTGCTGTTCAGGTACGGGAACTTCTTTCAGACGATCTTCGAATTCGTGATCATCGCGCTTGCGCTCTTCATTCTCCTCAAGGGCATCAACAGCCTGAAGCGGCCGCCGTCGCCGTCATCCGCGACGCCCCCCCCGCCGCCGACGAAGACCGAGCAGCTGCTGCAAGAGATCCGCGACGAGCTCGCGAAGCGCTGAGGAAGCCCGGGCGCCGTCGCGCGCCCGAAGCGCTGCAAAACCGCAGCCGACCGGGTCGGAAAAAACGCGACGTCCCGGGGCGGTCGTGTATGTGCGGGTGAGGGGTCTGCCCAACTGGAAAGTGTATGTTCCCTCAGAGTCGATAGGGGAACATCCATGTGCCACTTTCACGAGGGGGCGCATTCACTACTTACTCCCCCCGCCGCGCCGACTCGGAGCGGAAGGCATCGCGCGTCAGGTTCTCGCAGCCACTCGCCGTGACCGCTAGATCGTCCTCGATACGGATGCCGCCGAACTTGCGCAGGCTCTCCACACGCGCCCAATCGATGCGCGCGGCGCGATGATCGCTGCGCGCCTGCTCGAGGAGCTGCCCTATGAAGTAGATGCCGGGCTCCATCGTCACGACGAAGCCTTCCTCGAGCACGCGTGTCAGGCGCAGGAATGGATGCCCTTCGGGGCGCGGGATCTCGTCCCCCTCGGGCGCACGCAACAGTCCACCGACGTCGTGCACCTGTAGTCCAAGCAGATGGCCGACGCCGTGCGGCAAGAACACGCTCGATACGCCGGTTTCGACCGCCTCCTCGGCATCGCAGGTGATGATGCCGGCATCGCGCAGCAGCTCGGCGATCAGGCGGTGCGCGGAGAGGTGTACATCGCGCCAGTCGATACCGGCATGCACGCTCGCGCATAGCGATTGCTGCAGGTCGTCGAAGTGGCCCACCAGGGCGCCGAAATCGCCATCACCGTAGGCATACGTGCGGGTGATGTCGCTCGCGAAGCCGCCAAACTCCGCGCCCGCATCGATCAGCAGCGAATGCACGGCGGCGGGTCGCGCGCGCTCCAGCAGCTGATAGTGCAGCACGGCCGCATTCTCGTTGAGCGCTACTATCGGGTTGTAGGGCAGCTCCTGCTCTCGCAGACCGCAGGCTGCGAGAAAGGCCAGCTCGATCTCGAACTCAGAGGCGCCGCCCGCGAACGCGCGCGCCGCCGCCAGATGTCCGCGTGCGCCCATGCGGCTCGCGCGGCGCAGGCAAGCGAGCTCGTAGCGCGTCTTGACGGCCCTCTCGTATTCAAGTCGCGTGAGCAGATCGAGCGGATTGAGCGCCTCGATCCCCCAGCTCCCGAGCTCGGGAATGGCGCTGCCGATATAGGCGATGCCGCCGAGCTTCTTCGGCAGAGCTGCGCGTGCTGCCGTGCGGTCGGGGACCGGCTTGAGATCGACGAAGTGCGTCCAGAAGGCCTGCGGCAGATCCGCGGGCTTGTACCAGTAGTCGACCGGCTTGTGGAACAGCACGGTGGGCGAGCGTCCGGGCTCGTAATAAAGAAAGCAGTCCGGCACGTCCGTGACCGGCACCCACGCCTTGAACCAGGCGTGCGCCTTGAACGGATAGGCCTGATCGTCGCGGAAGATCTCTTCGAGCGGTCCGGAGTAGATGAGCACGCCCGAGTAGCCGCTTGCGGTGAGCGCGCGATCGAAGCGCGTACGCACCTGGCTCAAGTGCGCGGGGTAGTCGGCCGCGAGATCGGCGAGATCGGCGAACTCTGCACTCACGCGGGCAGACTAGAAGATCGGCAAAAGGCCTTCAAGGCGTTGCAGACTGTAACGCTGCGCTGCAGCATTCAATGTAGCACTCGAGCATCACGCCAGAGTGCAGAGTGCACGTGCGCTCATGTGCGCGTACAGGGAGCACAGCAAGGCACAGCGAGGCACAAGGGGGCACGCTGTTCCCACGCAAGTGTCGCTGCCATCCGACACGTGCGTCACGAATGTTTCAAAAGCGGCGGCGACTCTATAGAATTTGCCGGCGCGATAAGCAATCGGTTGACTACGTAGTTGGTTTGACCTGGTCTCTCACCGTTTTCCTTCTTTCGGGGTACCGCTCAATGAATACGAAACTCGCTCTCAGCGCTCTTGCCGCAGCGCTTCTGCTGGCAGCCTGTTCAAAACAGGAAGCCACCAGCCCAGCGCCCGCAGCAGAGTCTCCGCCTCCAGCGTCGGCTCCGGCCGAACAGCCGGCGGCTCCCGGCGCGACGCCTCCCGCAGACAATGCGGGTGGTGCGCCGCCCGCGTCGACCGAAGGCGGTGCCGCGCCCGCGACGCCACCTGCCGAAGGCAATCCGCCTGCTGGTGGTGCTCCTCCGTCGACGCCGCCGAAGCAGTAAGCTCGAGGCTTGTTGACTCGAGCCTGAACGGCTCACACACGGCCCGGACCGGCGCGCGAGCGTCCTGTCCGGGCTGTTTGTTTTCGGAATGCTTCGTGGAACGCAGGGAAGGCTAGCGTGACCGTCAGTGTGCGTGATGCTCGCGACTCGGAGACCGACCGGCTCTGGATTGCGCGCGTGTACCGCGACTATCTCGATGATCTGGCGCCGCTCAACACCGGAATCTTCCCGGTGCTCGGTGAGGTCGGTCATCGCGAGCCGGATCAGATCGCGCGCTGGTTCGGCGATCCCAACGCCTACCCGCTGGTGATCGCGAGCTCGGCGCAGCCGGTGGGATTCGCGATGGTCGCGCGCGCCGCGCCGCGCGCCGACGGCCGCAGCGTGGACTACCGCATGGCCGAGTTCTTCGTGTCGCGCCCGCATCGCGGGCTCGGCATCGGACGCGGCGCGGTGCAGCTGATCCTCGATCGTTTCGCAGGCCGCTGGGAGATCGTGGAGTACCAGCGCAATCCGGGCGCGGTGAATTTCTGGCGTCGCGTGGTGTCGATCTACACTCGCGGCCGCTACAAGGAGACCGTCATCAACGGGGAAGTGCGTCAGCTATTCGAGTCGGGCCAGCGCCGCGCGCGCGAGCCGGGCGCACAGCCCTGACAGCCGCGCGCCGCATCCGCGAGCGCCGCCTTCCTGACGCTCGCGCGCCAGCGGCCGACACGCGTGCGCTCGCGAGCGGCGGGCAGCAAGCGCTCGAGCAGCCATAGTCGCCGACCCGCGGACAGCAGACGCCACACGGCATAGACGGCGCTCAACGCGACGAGTACGGCGGCGATCACGATCTGCAGCTGCATGAGTCGCGGGCCTCCTATGCGCCCGTCAGCAGCCGCGTGACGCGGTACGTGACGAAGGATGCCGCGTAGGCGAGCGCGAACAGATACAGCACCATCGCGAGCGGATAGCGCCAGGAGTTCGTCTCGCGCCTGACGACGGCGATCGTCGACAGGCACTGCGGCGCGAAGGCATACCAGGCAAGGAGCGAAAGCCCGGTCGCGAGACTCCAGCTGCTGGCGATCACCGGCAGCAGCGCACCGGCGACATCCTTGCCCGCTGCCGACATGGCATACACGGTGCCCAGCGCGCCCACCGCCACCTCGCGCGCGGCGAGCCCCGGCACCAGCGCGACCGAGATCTGCCAGTTGAAGCCAATCGGCGCGAACAGCGTCTCGAGCCCGCGGCCGATCATGCCTGCGAAGCTGTACTGAATCGCCGGTCCCGTGGCGCCGGCGGGCGGTGCCGGAAAACTGGCGAGGAACCAGAGCACGATCATGAGCGCGAGCAGAATCGTGCCCACGCGCATGAGAAAGATGCGGATGCGCTCCAGCAGGCCGAGCGCCAGATTGCGCAGATTGGGCCATTTGTACTCGGGCAGCTCGAGCAGCAGCGGGTGGTAGTCACCGCGCATGAAGGTGCGCTTCAGCACCAGGCCCACGCCCATGGCCGCGAGCACGCCCAGTGCGTACAGCGCGAACAGCACGATGCCCTGCAGATTGAACACGCCGTAGGAGCGGCGCGGGATGAACGCGGCGATCAGCAGCGCATACACGGGTAGCCGCGCCGAGCAGGTCATGAGCGGCGCGATCATGATCGTCGCCAGACGGTCCCGCGCGGAGGGAATGGTGCGCGTGGCCATGATTCCGGGAATGGCGCACGCAAAGCTCGAGAGGAGCGGGATGAAGGCGCGGCCCGAGAGTCCCACCTTGCCCATCAGACGATCGAGCAGGAATGCCGCGCGCGGCAGATAGCCCGAGTCTTCGAGCGCCAGGATGAATGCGAACAGCACGATGATCTGGGGCAGAAATACGAGCACGCTGCCGGCACCGGCGATCACGCCGTCCACGAGCAAATGGCGCAGCGGGCCATCGCTCATCGTGCTCCCGATCCAACCGCCGAGGGCTGCAACCGCGGACTGGATCGCATCCATGGGGAGCCGCGCCCAGCTGAAGACCGCCTGGAACATGAGGAACAGCACGACCGCGAGCAGCAGCGGCCCTGAGACCGGATGCAGGACGATCGCATCGAAGCGCTCCAGGAGCGCAAGCCGCGGCGGCACGCGATAGCCGATCTGACCGAGGATGCGTCGCACTTCGCGCTGCGTAGCCTCGATGTCCGCGGCGCTCGCCGCGGGAGCATCGACCAGACCGGACCGTTCGAGTGGCGTGCGGCCGCTGAAGTGCAGATCGATGGCCTCGATGAGCCCGCGCTCCCCGCCGGCTTGCACGGCGACCGTCTCGATGACCGGCACGCCGAGTGCGCGCGCGAGCGCCGCGCGATCGAGACCATAGCCGCGCTCGCGTGCCAGATCGCTCATGTTGAGGGCAACGATCAGGGGCCGCCCGAGGCGCTTCAGATCGAGCACCAAGCGCAGATTGAGACGCAAATTGGTGGCATCGACGACGCACACCAGGAGGTCGGGCGGCTGCTCGGAGGCATGTCGGCCGAGCACCACGTCGCGCGTGATCGCCTCATCGAGCGTCGTGGGCTGGAGGCTGTAGGCACCGGGCAGGTCGACCACGCGATAGACGTGCCCCGTGCGCGGCGCAACGAGGCGCCCTTCCTTGCGCTCCACGGTGACCCCGGGATAGTTCGCGACCTTCTGGCGGCTTCCCGTCAGACGGTTGAAAAGTGCGGTCTTACCGCAGTTCGGTACACCGACGAGCGACAGGCTGATGCCCGGCGCAGCGGCCTGGGCGTTCACGGCTCACCGTCGGTCCGCGTGACCCACACGGACTCCACCTCACGGCGCCGCAGTGCGAGGGTCGTACTGCCCAGGCGGACGACGATCGGATCACCGCCCGGACGAGCCTCGGCGAGAACCTGCACCTGCTCTCCGCCGATGAATCCCAGCTCCAGCAGCCGCCGCTCGAGCGCGCTCAACGCTTCGCGCCGGATACCGACCGAGACGACCATCGCGATGCTGCCGGCACGCAGCGAGCTCAAGGACACGCTCTCGCGAGCCTCCGCCGCTGCAGTCGACACTGCGCCCATGATCGCAACACCGTCCATGCAAGCAGTATCGATGAGAACGGTTCGCATTTGCAACAACCAGGTTCACGAGGCGGCGGCGAGCCTCGAAAACAGCGGCTCGGAATCCGCGACACGCCCTGTCACGCCCCCGCTGAGGCGCGGGTAACGCCCGCCCGCGCCAGGAGGGGTCGCAGGTACTCCCCGGTATACGAGCCCGCCACGGCAGCCACGGCCTCGGGGGTGCCACTCGCCACGAGAGTGCCCCCCTGAGCGCCTCCCTCGGGTCCCAGGTCGATCACCCAATCGGCCGTCTTGATCACATCGAGATTATGTTCGATGACGACGATCGTATTGCCCTCGTCACGCAAGCGGTGCAGGACCTCGAGCAGCTGTGCCACGTCGTGGAAGTGCAGCCCCGTGGTGGGCTCATCGAGAATGTAGAGCGTGCGACCGGTGGAGCGCTTGGAGAGCTCGCGCGAGAGCTTTACGCGCTGGGCCTCGCCGCCCGAGAGTGTGGTCGCATTCTGCCCCAGGCGCAGATAGGACAGCCCCACGTCGACCAGTGTCTGCAGTCGGCCGGCGATCGCAGGCACGTTCTGGAGAAAGCGCAGCGCATCCTCCACGGTCATCTCGAGAACCTCGTGAATGTTCTTGCCGCGATAGCGGATCTCGAGAGTCTCGCGGTTGTAGCGCTGCCCCTTGCACACATCGCACGGCACGTAGATGTCGGGCAGGAAGTGCATCTCGACCTTGATGAGGCCGTCCCCCTGACAGGCCTCGCAGCGTCCGCCCTTCACGTTGAAGCTGAAGCGTCCCGCGTCGTACCCACGCGCGCGGCTCTCCGGCACGGCCGCGTACAGCTCACGCAGCGGCGCGAACAGCCCAGTATAGGTCGCAGGGTTGGAGCGCGGCGTGCGCCCGATAGGCGTCTGATCGATATCGATCACGCGGTCGATCTGCTCGAGCCCCTCGATCCGATCGCAGGGCGCAGCCTCGAGCGGGGTCCCGTTGAGCGTGGATGCGGCGTGGCCGAACAGTGTGTCAACGATGAGCGTGGACTTGCCCGAGCCGGAGACGCCCGTGACGCACGTAAACAGTCCGACGGGAATCTCGACGGTGAGATTGCGCAGATTATTGCCGCGCGCGCCCACGATGCGCAGTGCGCGCTCGGGAGTGCGTGGCGTGCGCACCGGGGGCACGGGAATCGCGCGCTTTCCGCTCAGGTACTGGCCCGTGAGCGAGGCGGGATTGGCGCGGATGTCACGCGGCGTGCCCTCGGCGACCACCTGCCCGCCATGAATGCCCGCGCCCGGACCCAGATCCAACACATGGTCCGCCGCGAGAATCGCCTCCTCGTCGTGCTCGACGACGATGACCGTGTTGCCAAGATCGCGCAGCGCCGCGAGCGTTGCGAGCAGCCGGCGGTTATCGCGCTGGTGCAGTCCGATCGAGGGCTCATCGAGGATGTACATGACGCCGGTGAGGCCCGAGCCGACCTGGCTCGCGAGGCGGATGCGCTGCGCCTCACCGCCCGAGAGCGTCTCGGCACGGCGATCAAGCGTGAGATAGTCGAGCCCGACATCCACCAGGAAGCGCAGCCGCTCGCTCACGTCGCGCACGATCTTCGCCGCAACCTCGCCGCGCCAGCCCTCGAGCGAGAGCGTGCGAAAGAACTTGAGTGCGTCGCCGATGGTGAGCTCCGCGAGCTGCGGGAGGGTGCGCTCGGCGACGAACACGGAGCGCGCGGTGCGGCTGAGCCGCGTTCCTCCGCAGTCGGGGCAGGGACGCGTGCCGAGGTACTTCGCGAGCTCCTCGCGCACGATCGAGGACTCGGTCTCGCGATAGCGCCGCTCGAGGTTCGGCACAATGCCCTCGAAGGCCTGTCGCCTGCGCTGGGCGCGCCCCTTCTCGCCCGTCTGGCGGAACTCGATCAGCTCGCCGTCGCTGCCGTACAGCAGCACCCGCTGCACCTGCTCGGGCAGCTCCGTCCAGGGCGTCTCGACGTCGAAGCGGTAGTGCCGCGCGAGCGACTGGATGAGCTGGAAGTAATAGACGTTGCGGCGGTCCCAGCCGCGGATTGCGCCGCTTGCGAGCGGCAGTTGTGGATGCACGACGACGCGCTGCGGATCGAAGAACGGCTGCACGCCGAGCCCATCACAGGTCGGACAGGCGCCCGAGGGATTGTTGAAAGAGAACAGCTTGGGGGCGAGTGGTGGGACGCTGAAGCCGCAGACCGGGCAAGCATGGCGGCTCGAGAAAATGAGCTCCGCGCGCGTCGGCTCATCGAGGAAGGCGAGCCGTGCGAGACCTCCGGAGAGGCGCAGCGCCGTCTCGAACGACTCGGCGAGGCGTGCCGCCGCATCCGGCTTGATGCGCAGCCGATCCACCACGGCATCGACCGAATGCTTGCGCTTGGGATCGAGCTTGGGCAACGCATCGAGCTCGTGCAGCCGCCCATCGATGCGCACGCGCACGAAGCCCTGATTCGCAAGGTCCTCCAGGAGCTGCGCGTGCTCGCCCTTGCGCTCGCTCACGAGCGGGGCGAGCAGCGCGGCGGCGGTGCCCGCGGGCAGCGTTAGGACCTGATCGACCATCTGGCTGACCGTCTGCGCGGTGAGATCGATGCCGTGATCCGGGCAGCGCGGCGTGCCGGCGCGCGCGTACAACAGTCGCAGGTAGTCGTAGATCTCGGTGACCGTCCCCACGGTCGAGCGGGGATTGTGCGAGCTTGCCTTCTGCTCGATCGCGATGGCCGGTGAGAGCCCCTCGATGCTGTCGACATCGGGCTTCTCCATGATCGCGAGAAATTGCCGCGCATAGGCGGAGAGCGACTCGACGTAGCGCCGCTGGCCCTCTGCGTAGAGCGTGTCGAACGCGAGCGAGGACTTGCCCGAGCCCGAGAGGCCGGTGAGCACGATCAGCCGCTCGCGCGGCAGGTCCAGATCGATGCTCTTGAGGTTGTGAGTGCGCGCCCCGCGTACGCGGATGTGCTGCATGGGGAAATTCTACCCGCCTCGGCGCGCCCGGCTCAAAGAAGCAGGGAAAAACTCGACAATCGCAGCGCCTGCGCAGGTCGCGCCGCGCGCAACGCGCGACTACAATGGCGCATCACGGTTCCAGACGAAGGGCGCACTCCTATGGCACGGGGGATCAACAAGGTCATTCTCATCGGCAATCTGGGTGCGGACCCCGAGACGCGTGCGATGCCCTCCGGCATGAGCGTGTGCAACTTGCGCCTCGCGACCAGCGAGAGCTGGAAGGACCGGCAATCGGGCGAACAGCAGGAGCGCACCGAGTGGCATCGCGTCGCGATCTTCGGGCGCTTGGCCGAGGTGGCCGGTGAGTACCTCCACAAGGGCTCGCAGGTCTACATCGAGGGCAGCCTGCGCACCCGCAAGTGGCAGGATAAGCAGGGCAACGAGCGCTACACGACCGAGATCGTGGCGAGCGACATGCAGATGCTCGGCGGCCGAGGCGGT
>Ga0335077_10002139_pt1 | contig 23573 bp, 26 predicted proteins | sample Lox_Sample_31_FD_207151 | JGI IMG/M metagenome (GOLD analysis project Ga0335077, IMG submission 207151) | Soil microbial communities from Loxahatchee National Wildlife Refuge, Florida, United States - Lox_Sample_3.1 | ecosystem: Environmental > Terrestrial > Soil > Wetlands | place: USA...
AAACTTGCTGGTGAGACCGCACCCTTTCGTTGGTTGTGGGCGGACAGCGTTATCCTGCCGATGATGCCCGTCCGCGCCGTTACTGCACCATCAGCGAGACCTGCACCGAATGCATCACCGCTCCGGCCGTGCCAGTGATTACAAAGCTGGCGTTCCCAGTGTTGTTCATGTGGTTGGCTGAATTGCTGCCGCAGCTCGTTGCCATCAGCAGAAGAACGGCGATCAGCACTACAGCACCTGCAATGGCACCACGTTTGAGCAATCGCTTCTTAGACCGCGCATCGCCTTCCGGCGTTGCGAATGCCAGTCCGAACAATCCGATGCCGGAGAAAGGCAACCACATCCCAATGGGATTGTAGGTTTGCGCCACCGACAACGTCAGGACGGAGGTCGCGCTGTTGGTCCCCGGGGTAATCACATCCGGCGAGAACGCGCAGGAGACACCCGCAGGCAGCCCCGAACACGAAAGTGTGATCGCGCTATTGAAGCCGCCCACAGCACTCGCACTCACGCTGAGGTTGGTGGCACCTCCACGGCTGACCGTGGCAGAATTGGACGACAGCGATAGCGAGAAATCGCCAGAGTTCACCGCCTGTGCGGCCTTCAAAGTCCCGAACAACCCGTGGGTTTGATCGGCGCCTCCCGCGGTGAAGTACAAGGTCTGCGGGTCGCTAACCAGGTCGCCGAACATCAGCTTCCATAGTCCGGGATTCACTAGAGCATGCCCGCTCGCGTCCGTGAGCTGGCCCATCATGTTGCCGTTGGAGTCGAAGGCATTGATGGTGCCGTCGCCGAAATCGCCAATCAACATTGCGTTGGAGAATTGTCCGAAATTGGCAGGTGATAGCGCGATACCCCAGGGAGCGTTCAACGCACCGCCCGAAGCAAATCGCTTGACGAAGTTTCCGTTCAAATCGAAGATGTCAACCAAGCCATTGCCTGCACCCGGGACCGGGTCATGCTTCGGCCCGTCCTGAAGGGCATAGGCGACGAAAACCTGGTTGCTGATGATCTCAATGCCGTGCGGCGCGAAGCCCGCAGGCAGGTTGGGATCGGTGAAGGAACCAGCGAGAGCGGTCGGCTTGAACGTACGATCAAATACGTCCACTTTGCCGCTGCGGAAGTTGGCAGCCAGCAGAAAGTTGCCAGCGCCGTTGCTCAGCAGCGCAAGCCCTTTATAGACGGCGCCGGCAGCCGAGTTGTCAACTACCGTGGTGCCCACGACCCCCTGGCTCCAGCTCACCACGATGCCATCTTCGGTGTCGAAGATGAATTGCGCACCTCCGAAGTCAGCGCCGAAGGAACTGGCGACGATTCCCGTCGGACATCCCACACTGCACGGATTCGTCGATGCTGTGGGTATCGTCACCACGAGCGAGTTCTTGTTGCCGGCGGCGTCGTAGAGCGTCGATGTGCCGCCATTGTTGTTGGCGATCCAGAAGGGCTGCCCTGGTAATAGGGCAACCCCCCACGGGTTCGATAGTTGGGAATCTGTGTGGGCAGCGATGCCGGGCATGTCGGCCACAAGGTTGGTTTGGCTGTAGCCCGACTGCTGCGCCTGCGAAAGGGTGGCAGCCAGGCTCAGGATTAGAAGCACTAAACACTTTTTCATCTTGTTCTCCAGTTAGCCGGTGGCTACTGGATAGACGCGACGGGCTTGCTTCATCGAGTCAACAAGATGTCGATTGTTTGTCAATGTCTGGCGACAAGGAAACGCGCAGATTTGCTGGAGAACGAGGCTGCTGGAGCTACTTGGCCGACTGGATTCTCGGTCCGAGTTTTTCTGTGCTCTCTTCCCGTTCGATACCGCCTCCCGCCAGCGCGGCAGCGGCTTCGGCATCCACCGAGCGCAGGCGCAGATCGCGTTGTGGGAAGGGTATCTCAATTCCAGCCCCGGCAAGCAGGCGCATCGCCTCGAGTGCGACCTCGCTCATTACTCGCACCGTGTTGCTCTCCTGCATCACCCAGAGGCGGAGCTCGAAATTCATGGCGCTCTCGCCGAATCCCATGAAGAATGCCTCAGGTGCTGGTGATGTGAGGACATCGGGATGCTGATTGGCTGGCCGTTCCAGTAACTCTTTCACCAGCCTGGGATCGCTGCCGTACGCTACACCTACGGGCAGATCCAGCCGTCGCCTCGACTCCGAGAGCGTCCAGTTGGTCACGTTGCCGGAGATGAAAGTTCCGTTGGGGATGATGACTTCAGCGCCCTGCCACGTCTGGACCGTGCTGGAGCGTATGCCAATGCGAGTGACCGTGCCAGTCAGGCCGGTCTGAACTTCGACCACATCGCCAACGCGAATGGGCCGTTCGAATTGCAGAATCAAACCCGACACGAAGTTGTTGATGATGTTCTGCAAACCGAAACCCACGCCAACGCCCAGCGCGCCAGTCAGCACAGTGAACCTGTTGAGCGCTATGCCACCCGCACTTACCGCAAACAGAAAAATGAAAAGCAGAAGCAGGTAATGCAGTGTGGTTGAAATAAGCTCGGGAACTCCGCGCTTCAAGTGCAGGCGCTTGAGCAACTCCTCACGCACCAGGAAACGAATGCTGCTGGAGACGAGGTAGCCAAACAGGAGAATGGCAAACAGGCCAAGTACGCCGCCCAGGGTGACGGTGCCGGAGTCGCCGGCCAGATTGAAGCCCAACACACCGGCGAGGAATTCGTTCACATCAGAGCGCACCCCCATCAGTCCGAGGAAGGCGCTAAGCCACAGCAGGAAGCCGGTCACCTGCAGGATGCGTGGCACCCAGCGAGCGATATTCGCGCTGTGCAGGCGCACTACAGCGAGCCGTTCGGCGGCAGGCATTTCGAGAAAAGCCAGCAGCAGCACGGTGAAGACTCGAATTGCAGTGTAGACGGCAATCGCAATAAACGTGCCGTAGACGGACAGCACCGTGAGGTACTGGGACAGACTGAAGTAGCCTAACAGGTTGGCGATCTGCCCGATCGCCAGGACCCCTACCGCCAGGCGCATGCCTAAGACCAGGAGGCGGTGGCGAAATCCCTTCTTTTCGGCCACGGCAACTTTCAGGGGTTGGAGAAACCAGGCAAACACGGCAATTGCCGCTATAAGAGCGAGGAACAGCGCCTCTCGCTTGGTCGCAGGCGAAAGCGTCGTCCAGACCAGTACCGCGTTGAAGACATACACCGCCATCAGGCAATACAGCAGCGGCCGAAATTCCGGCTCGATGAGCGGCGGCAACAGCACAAGTATCGAGAAAAAAGAAAGCAGGACGGCGGCGCCGACCAGCGGCAATGGCGCCAAGGGCGACAGGCGGAAGGCCAGCAGCAGAGGCGGCAGCAGTCCAAAGGCCACCCAGTGCCGCAGAATCTCGACCGCTTGTTCCTGAAGTGAGTCGGTTGGCTGAGCGCCACGCGTGGCGCGGTAGAGCCGGTAGGCGGCGAACAGCCACAGGAACAGGACGAGTGCCAGCAAAATGAACGTTCCGGCATTATCGCGGATGAATAGTTCAATGCTGATCACCCGGGTCGCGGTGTTGCGGAAAACATCCGCCGGCTCGCCCGCCTGCTGCCGGCGAAGGAGAACCTGCCAGAGCGGACGGGCGTCGCGTTGAAACACGCGGCCAGCCATTTGCTTGCGCACTTGCGCCAGACGGCCCAACGTCTCGAGTGCTATCTGGTGTTGGTTGGCAGCCCTGACCTGCAGGTTGACAATCATCAGCAGGCGGTCCTGTGCCCGCGTCTTGGCTGCCTCGATGTTCTTGACAGCGTCGCGGATTACGTCGAGCGTGGGTCCCAGATCAGGCATCGAATGGTTTTCCTGCAGGGTCAAAGTCCATCGCGGTTGCAGGCCTTGCAGTTGCTGCACGGTCGCCTGCGCGCTATTGGCCCAATCCAGCAGTTGCCGCCGCGTGGCCGCGCCTTCATTGGAAAAGGCGGTCCAGTACGTCTCCTGTTCCCGCACCTCAAGGGCATTGGGAGAACCAGCCAGCAAGGCCTCAACTTCTTTCTGTTTGGACCGCAATGCTGCATCGCGTTCGTCGAGCGTCGCCTTCACGGCATCGAGCTGCTCAGGCGGAGGCAGCTGGCTGTCGGTGCCACGCAGCAGATGCATCAACTCTTCGGCGCGCATCGCCACATCAGGCAGCGGAATGGCTGTCGTAGGCTGTTCCGTGGATGAAGGTGCAGCCGCGGCGGGAGTTGCCTGGCTGGCTTGCGACAGGTTCTTGCCCAGAAGCGCCCCGAATGGATTGGGGCCTTGCGCGAACGAAGATTGCGTGGAGCACAGCGCAAGGAACGAAACCAGCAAGGTTCGGGTAATCAGTGCAAGACGTGCAGTGCAGCCAACGCCGTGGGAGTCATCGGCGGGCAGGTGTACAGATGAGCGGAACCGGAACATGCGTAGCCCACATTATCGCCGATAGCAGGCATTCTCATCCTACCCATAGTGAGAGCACCGGGTGGCAACGCTGATTGCTGACCGCTGAATGCTAAGTGCCACTGCGCCCTCAGCCGAGGCTCAACTCGTCCAGCATGGCTTCCATCTCGGACTGTGCGTGTTGATTGCGCGTACGGCGCGCGCACTCGATCCCCTGCTGGAGCATCGCCTTCGCTTCCTCGTTGCGTTCGGCGCGGGCCAGGGTTTGTGCGGCCATGAAGTACGCGTTGGTATAGGCGGGATTCGCGGTCAGCAGACGCTGGAACTCGGCCAGCGCGGCCTCCGTCTCGCCCGCACCCGAATACTCCATGCCGAGCGCGTAGCGAGCGAAGGTATCGTCCGGATTGGCTTCCAGGATTTCTTTGAGCGCGGCCACGCGGGTTTCATCAGGCATCGGGTGAATCTCCTATTTTCGAAAGTCATGATACAGCAGGTGCGCGGGCGGACTAGAACCGATGAACGTGCCATCGTGCATTACAATTGGCGTTTGACTCTTGTGTTCCGCGAGGATTAGTGGCCTGTCCCTTCTTCATGCCGAAAGAACGCTTCACTGCTGACTGGCCGTTCCCGCACCGGCTTCCGCTGGCTGCGGGATGGGCGGGCGAATGCACCGCTCCGGGTCACGAGGGAGTTCGCCCCAGTGACCAGGAACTGAGGTCGGGCTGCAACTTAGGTTATGCGAAAACATGCTGGCGGTTGCCCGCCGAACGCCATGCCGATGCTGTGCGGTTTGCTCTTGGCCAGGAGAATGATGGAATCCTGCGGGTGTTGTTTGCGTGTGAGCGCGAACACCTGCCCGCTAGCCATGGTGAGCTGTTGTATGACACCTCGGGCGAATCGTGGCTTCAGGCGCACGAAGATTCACGCGTACAGCGCATGGCCGAATGTTACCTGCAGGTACAAAGGGAGCGGCGCCTCAAGACGTCATGACTCAAAATCCAGAGCATTTCCCCTACCAACAAGTGAATCCCGCCGACGACAACCTCCGACCCAAGCCGGTAAGCGAGTCGAAGTCCGAGATGATCGAGCTCGTCCTGCCGAACGATACCAACCCGCTCGGCGCTTTGCTCGGCGGCCGGTTGATGCACTGGATCGACCTTGCCGGAGCGCTGGCGGCACATCGCCACTCACACTCTTACGCTGTGACCGCCTCGATGGACCACATTGACTTCCTCGTCCCGGTGCACGTCGGCGACATGGTGATTCTGCAGTCAGCCGTCAACCGAGCATTTCGCACTTCTATGGAGGTCGGCGTAAGGGTTCTAGTTGAGAACTATATCTCCGGCTCGCGGCAGAAGGTTGCGACCGCCTATTTGACCTTTGTCGCCGTAGACCGCCACGGACGGCGCCTGCAAGTCCCACCGGTAATTCCCGAAACTGAAGAAGAACAGCGGCGCTATGAAGGTGCGCTTCGGCGTCGCGAGGCGGCAAAGGCCGAGCGTGAGCGCCGGGCCGCAGCGAGAGGAGCGAGGCAAGATTGATGAGGACCCGGTACGTAAGTGCATTGTGCTTGCTGGTCGCGATGTCTGCTCTCAACCTGACAGCCCAACAGAGAGAGAATGAGCCGCAAGCGGTCGAGAAATCGGGAACGCTAAAGTCACAGGACGGCCAAAAGCCGGGCGAGTCCGCGAAAGAGACGCAAAAGGAAACTCCGCCGGTCGTCACTCACCACGAGATCCACGTCGGAGGGCGCGTGCTGCGCTACACCGCGACGACGGGCATGATGCCTCTCCGCAACAGTGAGACGGACGAGATCGAGGCCAACATTTTCTTCATGGCCTACACGCTCGACAACGCCGGCCCACGGCGCCCTTTGATGTTCTCGTTCAACGGCGGCCCAGGTTCAGCATCGGTGTGGCTGCATCTCGGAGCTATCGGCCCGCGGCGCGTGAAGATGCTACCCGACGGCGGCATGCCTGCCCCGCCCTTTGAGTTGATTGACAATCAACAGACCTGGCTCGACCAGACGGACCTGGTTTTTATTGATCCGGTCGGCACCGGCTACAGTCGCGCCACCAAGAAGGAATTTGGCAAGAAGTTCTGGGGCGTGAAGGGCGACATCGCCTCGGTCGGCGAGTTCATCCGTCTGTACCTCAGCCGCTACGAGCGCTGGACGTCGCCGCTGTTTCTGGTGGGCGAGAGCTACGGCACTACTCGCGCCGCCGGACTGAGTGGCTACCTGATCGGCCGCGGCGTTGCACTGAGCGGCGTGGTGCTGGTTTCTTCGGTGCTGAACTTCGAAACCCTTGAGTTCACCCGCGGCAACGACCTGCCGTATATCCTGTACTTCCCCACCTACACGGCCACCGCGTGGTATCACAAGAAGCTGCCTTCTGATTTGCAACAGCGCGACCTGACAAGCGTCTTGCAGGAGGCGGAACAGTTCGCCGCGGGCACATATGCTGCCTCATTAGGCAAGGGCGACAATCTCACTACGCAAGAGCGTGAGAACCTGGTGGAGCAGGTTAGCCGCTTCACCGGCTTGGAGCGTTCCGTCGTGTCCGAGCACAACATCCGCATCAGCCAGGGCGTCTTTTGCCATGAATTGCTGCGCAGCCAGCGGTTGCAGGTTGGCCGCCTCGACAGCCGCTTTACCGCGCCCGACGTCTCCGACATGCGGGTCGAAGGCTACTACGATCCCTCCGAGTCCATCATTCGCCCTCCCTTTACCTCCACTTTCAACAACTACGTGCGCAGCGATCTCGGCTACAAGACGGACCTCGAGTACTACATTCTCGGCGGTGGCATCGGTGAGTGGGATTGGGGTTCGGCGGGGCAGGGTTTTCCCGACACCAGCGAGGCGCTGCGACTGGCGTTCGTCAAGAACCCTTACATGAAGCTGTTCGTGGCTTCGGGATATTACGACCTGGCGACGCCCTACTTCGCGACGCAATACACGCTGAGCCACATGAACCTGGACACGCAGCAGCACTCGAAGGTCTCGCTTGGCTACTACGACGCCGGGCACATGATGTACATCAAGACCGAGTCGCTCGACCGGTTGCATCAGGATGTGTCGGGGTTCCTGGCGAATGCGCTGAAGTGAACAGCGATAGGAAGCGTCAGTCGTACCGCTCGAAAACAATCTGCTTGCGGTCCCAGCCCATCTCACTCTTGAGCAGGTCACGATTCGCGTTCACCATCTGATGCAGGCCGCAGATATAGGCCTGCATGTCACTGCGTCCAGCAACGATCTCACGAACATGGTCCTGAACGTAGCCGCGACGACCCGACCAGTCCTCGCCACCCCGGCTCAGGGTCGGCATGTAATGGAAGTTCGGATTATCCCGCTGAATCTGCTCGAACTCATCGCGATAGTAGATGCTGTACTCGTAACGGGTGCCGAAGACCAACCAGAACTCGTGCCCATGATTGCGTTCCGGCCTTTCGAACATCCAGTGCACTATGCCTCGGATGGGCGCAATGCCGGTACCGGTCGCAATGAAGATGGAATCCTTGCGCGGCTCGCGTAGCGTGAACAGCCCGTGCGGGCCGTGGAACTGGATTGTCGTGCCCTCCTCCAGATCACAGAGCCAGTTCGACAGGAAGCCTTCATCCACGCGGTTCAGACAGAGATCGAAGGTCGCATTGCTTCGTGGAGGCGAGGCGATGGAATATGCACGGGTGTGCTCCTTGCCGTCGGGCTTGGGCTGCTTGATGGAGATGAATTGCCCTGGCGTAAAGCGAAATTCGTCCGTTCCCTCCACACTTAATTCGAGATGCCTGGTCTGCGGGGACAGCAGAATCGACTTGGTCAATCGAGCCGTATAGACTTGCCGCTCGACGGTTGGGCGCTCCTGGGTCTGAGTTTCCACGATCTGATTATGTAGATGCGACGGGTTGGTGATCGACGCACCGCGGAGCACATACAGAGCAGATGGTTCGATTGACCCGCCAGGCCAGACCCGTTACTCGGAAGGGCAGACGAAGGCAGCGATCGGCAGTTCGGGATGTCGCCTGGAACCCGCTTTGCGCGCAACAGGAACGGGCGGAGGGAAGCTGTCACTGAGTTGAAGTTTGGCTGACTCGACCCGCTCTGGTGTGGGTGCGCTGACTTGAAGCACGACATTGCTGTTGGGCTCGGACGCAAGCTGGAAGAAGTTCTGGTTCAACATGATCGACTCCAGCAAACGCCCCAGCTCGCGGGAATGAAAACCATTACTAAAGGAGGGGCCACTGGACCAACCAGGGTTGACCGAGTAATTGCAGATCAAGCTGAAGTAGCCCTGCGGGGTGGAGCGCCACATCTTCAGGCAGTCCACGGACCGATCCGCGCCAATGTGGTATTCGATCTGGACGAAGCCGGCCGACTGTCCCTGTAGCAAGTCTTTCCAGTTCAGCACCACGGCGCTTTCGAGAGTGTGGTCGAGTTTGACAAGGTGTGCGGGCCGTGGCTGGGGCGGTGTAGTCATCGTTCCTCCATCAATGATTGGGTCTTCTGCTCAGCAAGGCGTGACGCTTTATTCAGCCTTTACCATGGAGTCGGCATCGCCGGAGGTTGGCAAGGGATCATCCGCTGGAGCGGACTGCACTTGTAACCCATTGCGCCTCTTCGCGCTGGCAATGCGAAAACCGGCTTCGACAAATCCATTCCTCTGCGGCAACGCCTCACAGCCCTGCTTCATGGCCTTTCGCATCGCCTCGCCCCATTCCATGCCTGGATCTTCCGGCACATAAGAGCCTGGAGCGGGATGCAGAGAGACATAGTCTGGCTTGCCCACCAGAAAGGCCACGATCTGGCCTGGACTGTCTTTCTTGATCTCGTCACGCAGCGCCAGCGCTCCACCATAGTCCTTACGAATGTCAATCAGCACCATGTCATAACGGTCCCGATGCCAGATTGATGCTGCCTCATCGAGGTTGCCGGCGCCGATCATCTCGACCCCGTGCAACGCCATGATTTTCTTGCGCAGCGCACGCCTCTCAGGATTTGAATCCATAAGAAGCGCGCACCTCTTGAGATGGACGGTGTTAGCGCCGAGGTTCGATGCTGTTATCATCAGGCTCTTTCAACAACTTATGCGCGGGCGGCCTTGGGCTTGGCTTCACTCACCGTCAAGGTAGCACCACCAAGAGTTGAGCCATTCAAGCCCAGCAGGGCTTCGCGCGCTTCTTTATCGCTTTCCATTTCAACGAATGCGAAGCCGCGTGAACGCCCGGTGTCACGGTCCTTGATAATGTTGACGGTCTGAACCGCTCCGTAAACGGTAAATGCGCCGCGGAGTTCATCCTCGGTGGTGCCGGGATCCATTTTCCCAACGAATATGTTTTTCATTTTTCACCTGTGAAGCGTGCGGGGGACTCTGGAGGATGCGAAACAAGCTTCGCCCTGCAAAGACGGGCCGTCGCTGTCCTAGAAGAGCACTTGTGAGGGGAGCTGAAGAGTGAACCTTCCTTGTTTCGAGAAGGCGCTGCTGACTGTGGCTCGCGGGTTGCCCACTGAATTGACTATACGCTCTCCCCGTCGGTCCGGCAAATTCCTATTCCACCGTCACCGACTTCGCCAAGTTGCGCGGTTGGTCCACGTCGCAGCCGCGGCGCACGGCGATGTGGTAAGCCAGCAACTGGCAGGGAACCACTTCGAGGATGGGTGAGAGCAGCTCCGGCGCCTCGGGAACGTAGAGCACGTGGTCGGCAGCTTCGCGGATCTCCTCATCACCGTCAGTCGCGATGGCGATGACCGTGCCGGAGCGCGCTTTCACCTCCTTCATGTTCGAAAGCGTCTTTTCATAGCGCAGGACTGAGCCGGGATCGTTCTGGTCGCGGGTCGCGATGATCACCACTGGCAGCTCTTCATCAATCAGAGCGTTGGGGCCGTGCTTCATCTCGCCCGCCGGATAACCTTCTGCATGGATGTAGGAGATTTCCTTCAGCTTCAGAGCCCCTTCCAGCGCAATCGGATAGTGAATCCCGCGTCCGAGGAAGAGAAAGTCGTGCGCCCGGTGATATTCCTTGGCAAGGTCCTCCGTTTCTTCGTCGCGAGTTAGTAACGTCTCCAGTTTGCCTGGCACGCGTGTAAGGTCGGTGAGGAGTTGTTTGGATTGCTCGCTGGTAAGTGTGCCACGCACTTGACCCAGGTAAACCGCGAACAGGAACAGGGCGGTCAGTTGTGCAGTAAACGCTTTTGTCGAGGCGACTCCAATCTCCGGTCCGGCGTGGGTGTAGATGGTACCGTTGGACTCGCGGGCAATCATAGAGCCCACGACATTGCAGATGCCCAGCGTCTTCGAGCCTTTGGCGCGCGACTCGCGCATCGCCGCGATGGTATCGGCGGTTTCACCGGACTGGGTAATGAGAATCGTCAGATCATTTGGACCATTCAGCGGGTCGCGATAGCGAAACTCGCTTGCATAGTCCACTTCCATCGGCAGCTTGGCCAGCCGTTCGATCATGAATTTGCCTGCCAGTCCCGCATGCCAACTGGTGCCGCAGGCCGCGATGTAAATCTTTTCCAGTTTGCGGAAGTCGGCCTCGGTGATGTCCATCTCGTCGAGGAAGACCTTGCCGGTGTCGAGCGAGACGCGGCCCAGGGTGGTGTCACGGACGGCGCGCGGCTGCTCGTAGATTTCCTTCAGCATGAAGTGCTTGAAGCCGCCCTTTTCGGCCATGATCGGGTCCCAAGTGATGTGCTGCACCGGGCGCTCGATGTGCCGGCCTTCGAAATCGGTCAATTGCACTCCCGAGGGAGTAATGGTGGCGAGATCGCCATCAGCCAGAAAGAACAGGTCGCGCGTGTGATAGAGGATCGCTGGCACGTCGCTGGCGACAAAGTACTCATCTTTGCCCAGGCCGATGACTGCCGGCGGACCGTTGCGTGCCGCGACGATCTTGTTCGGCTCATCGGACGAGATGACCGCTATGGCGAACACCCCGGTGAGAAGCTGTACGGTCTTGCGGACAGCCTCTTCCAGTGGCACAGGGTGGCCATTGCTCCCTTGCATGTTCTTCTCGATCAGGTGGGCGATGACCTCCGTGTCGGTCTCGGTGGTGAAGCGATGGCCTTCCTCGATCAGCTTCTTCTTCAGGCTGACGTAGTTCTCGACGATGCCGTTGTGAACGACAACAATCTTCCCGGTGCAGTCGCGGTGCGGATGGGCGTTTTCCTCAGTCGGACGCCCATGCGTGGCCCAGCGAGTGTGGCCGATGCCGTACGAACCGTCGAGCGGCTTCAGCCGAATGACCTCTTCCAGGTTGCGCAGCTTGCCCTCGGCGCGGCGCACCTGCAGGCCGTCTCCGTTTCCGGCAACCGCAATGCCGGCCGAATCATAGCCTCGATACTCAAGCCGGCGTAGGCCATCCAGGATGACCGGCACGACCCGCTTATTTCCTACATATCCAACGATCCCGCACATAAGGTTCGACTCCCGTGAAGGAAATACCTTTTGCTCATATCGACATTCGCCCGATTGAGCTAACTCCCGACTGAGCAGGTAAGAAGAAGAATTGTCCTTAACTTACTAATTTTAGTAGATTTGATGGCTTGGCGGGAATCTATGATGCGACGATTCACGCCGAAGGTTCCGTGTGTCCCATTTATGGACTAACCTTCCAGAGTAAAGCGATACTCCTCAATTACCGGATTGGTGAGCACCTCACGCGCGATGCGCTCAATCTCTGCGTGGGCGTCTTCCCGGCTGATGCTGTTGTCGAGGGCGATTTCAAAGTACTTACCCTGGCGCAGGTCGTCAATGCCGCGATAACCCATCTTCTTCAGGGCGCCGTGAATCGTCTTCCCCTGCGGGTCGAGCACGCTCTTCTTAAGTGAGACGTAAACGTAGGCCTTCATGGAAGAAACCCTATTATACTTGGCAGGCAGCCATGAACCGCCGCTGGATTCCCGTCGTCTTCTGGGTCATCTTCTTCGCGATCCTGGGACTCTCCACCAAGTTTCCACGACTGAAGGCCATTTGGCCCGCCATGCTGCTGCTGGCTGTGGGAGCTCTCGCAATCAACCACCTCGTGCAGGTCTTGCGCCGTCGCCCTATGCCGTCGTGCAGCAACACCCGCTGGTGGATGCGCTTCCTGATGGACAAGGAGAGCCAGCCAACACGTCATCCTCCGCGCAGCGTTCACTGAACGCTGATGGCTGATAGCTACTTGACCAGTGTTTTGAATTGCTCGTCGATCTCGATCTGGTAGCCGTTCGCAAGGCGATTGTTGGCGTTGGCCAGGCCAACAACCGACATCATCTCGTGGAACATTGCATCCGTCATGCCCTTTTTTCGCGCTGAAGCGGTGTGCACCGCAATACAATAAGGACAGCCCGTAGTGACACTCACTGCGAGGTAGATTAGTTCCTTCGTCACGGCGTCGAGGACACCAGGCGCCATTAGTTCTTTGGTGTCCTCCCATGTGCGCTTCAGCAGCGCCGGGTCATGGGCAAGAGCCTTCCAGAAGTTGTTGATCCAGTCTGTCTTGCGGGTCGCCATGATGTCGTCATACACGGCTCGCACATCAGGACCAGCGTCGTTGTACTCAATCAATCCAAAAGTAGCCATTTTCTCTCCGTCATCGATTTCAATACCGCTTTGAGGAATTCAGGTAAACCGTGCTTCTTTCGCGAAACCGGAGTATGTTTCGATGAAAGTACAAGAACTCGCGCGAGGTGCCTATGACCAGCCGATGGCACAATACTTGCCCATTCGTTCTCGCTGTTGCTGCCGTGTTTTGCCTGCCCGCTCAACTCTGGCCGCAAGCGGCGACCCCAATTCCTCCCGGTCACACTGCTGCAAACCGGGCCACGCGCAATGCTGAGAATGTAGAGCCTCCTGCACCTGCGGCGCAAAACGTAACTTCCGCACAGTTGCTGCAACAGGCAGACGAGATGCTATCGCTGGCCCAGCAGGTCCGCGCGGATACCGAGCGCGCAACCCAGGGAATTCTTGCCAAGGATCTGAAGGACAAGTTGAAGCGCATCGAGAAGCTCTCCAAGCAATTGCGGGGGGAGCTTACGCCGCAATAGGGGTCAGGCTACTCCACCTGCACCTTTTGCCGGTACGCCGCAATCTGTACATTCCATCCTAGAGCCTGTGTCATTGCATTTCGCAACATGGAGGCCGCTTGTGGCTCGCCATGCACCAGGTACGTCTGCCTCGGCGGACGCCGGAACGTGTGCAGCCACTCCAGCAGCTCCGGGGTGTCAGCGTGGTCGCTGAACTGCTCCAGCGCTGCGATCTGCGCACGGATGGGAATCTCCTGGCCAAACATCTTCACTTCCTTGGCGCCGTTCTTGATGCTGAATCCGCGCGTGCCTGGCGCCTGGAAACCGATAAAAAGCACCAGGTTCCGGGGATCGGGCAGGCGCAGCATCAGATGGTGCAGAATGCGTCCCCCAGTGACCATGCCGCTGGACGACACGATAATGCTCGGATACGGAGAGTCGTTGATTTTCTTTGACTCATCCTGCGTTTGATCGAAGTGGAAGTTCGGCCATTCCAACGGCGAGCCGTATTTCGCAATCAGCGCCTTGGCGTCGGGTGAGAATTCCTCCGCGTGCTTCAGGAAAATCTCCACCGCCTTGATTGCCATCGGGCTGTCGGCATGCACCGGCACGTTTGGGACCTGCCTAGTCTCCATCAGTTCCTTGAGCATAAACAGGAATTTCTGCGACCGCTCGACCGCGAACGACGGGACTACCACGGTCCCGCCCCTTTGCACAGTGGTGCGGATGAGAGCTGCCATCTGCGGACGGGGATCGCTGTGGGGATGCTCGCGATTGCCATAGGTGCTCTCCATTACCAGGAGATCGCAGTCTTCGCCCTCGGTCGGCCCAGAGTGTACAACCTTACCCGGAGCAATCTGGTTGTCGCGGACGCGCCCAATGTCGCCGGTAAAGAGCAGTTTCTGAGGCCGTCCGTTGGTGGTCAGCGTGATCTCCGCCATCGCTGAACCAAGGATGTGGGCCGCACGCACGAAGCGAAACGATAGCTCGCCCGTGACCTGCTTTAACTCGCCAAAGTTAACGGGGTGAAACAGGGTCAGGCACTGCTGCGCTTCCTCCATGGTGTAGAGCGGCAAGGCCGGCGTGTGCTTGCTGGCTCGCGTCTTGTTGTAATAGGCCGCATCCTCTTCCTGCAGGTGGCCGGAATCGGGCAACAGGATGCCACACAGATCAATTGTGGCGGGCGTGGCGTAGATTGGCCCATGAAAACCCTGTTTCACCAGCCGCGGGATCCAGCCGCAGTGGTCTAGATGCGCATGGGTCAGGATGACCGCGTCAATCTCGCGCGCGGGAATCGGCAAGTCCTGCCAGTTGCGCTCGCGCCATTCCTTCTGTCCCTGGAACAGCCCGCAATCGACAAGCACTTGAAGGCCTTGCTTGCCGCTTTCATCGCCGGTGTTGATGAGGTGCTTCGAGCCGGTCACCACTCCGGCGGCACCTAGGAACTGGATATAGCTCAATCGATCCTCACTTTACGCGGGATGCGCCACGCCCTTAGGCGCGCAGATGAAATCCGCGCCGGAGAATGATAACAACACGCAGGGCCGCACCATGACAGTCGCTTTCAAGTTACTGCTGCGGTGCGGGCACGTCATACTCGTTGTTGCCCTGCTTCGATTCGGGGACGCTGCCGTCGTTGACCACAATCTTGGCAGGAGGAACCGGCACTTCGATGCGCCCCGCAGCCTTTTCGCCGGCTTTCACCAGCACTCGGACGCTTTTCTCGCCCGAAGGGGTTTGGATGATTACCGGCACCTCCGCACCAGCGCGCCCGCGGTTTTCGATGGTGGCCGTTACCATGTAATTCCTTTGGGTTTCGCTAAGCAGCGGACGTGGATAAACCGACGTTACCCGAAGGTCGGGCAACCCGCGATCGCGATACACCCAGTCGTCGAAGAACCACTCCAGGTTGCGCTTCGAGCTGGCCTGGACGAGACGCTGAAAATAGCTCGGTTCTTTGTCGGCGCCACCACGATAGGCGGCAAGCGCGTGCTGCAAGGCCTCGTCCCCCACCATGTCGTGCAGCATCCAGAAGACGAAGGCGCCCTTACCGCGCAGGTACACCTCGTCGTTGGTGTTGAGCAGGGTATTATCGCTGGCGCTGCTCACAGCCGTATTCGCCGCTGCCGAAGCTGCTTCGGCTTGAGCCAGAGGTCCGCGGTCTCCGTCGAGATACTCTAGCGCCGAACGCCGACCGGAATGGTCCTCCACACTCTTGGTTTGAAGGAATCGTGGCAGGCCTTCCCGCATCCAGGCGCGGGGAGAATGAAATCGCGCCGACACCTGCGTCGGCAGCAGCAGGAGTTGCAAAGTTGCGGCAGGCGCTTCGCGCAGCGGAGTAAACAGTACCGCGCCGTTCTGCCAGGGATTTGCGTTCGGGTCGGTCAACTCGATGATTCGCGCGGAGCGATCCGGTTCGGGCAGCCACTCGCGGAGCATGGGATCGTTCGCTTCGGCGGCGAGCGCATAATTGCGAGCTAGTGAGGTGTGATCGGGAATGTGCAGCAGCATAATGGCTGGACGCGCCAGTTCCACGTAGTTGGCGATTGCGAAGGTCGGGACAGTTTCCCCCATACCATCGAGCTGCAGGATGTTGGTGAACTCTTTACTCTTGCCAGCCTGGGCGTCGCCGAGTTCGCGAGCCTCGCCGCAGATCGACGTACCGGCGTTGAATGCAATACACGGCTGCGGCAGTGATGCGGGTTCGGTTATGGTTACCCGCGCATCAAGGTGGGTGTGTTCATGCCGTTGCTTCCAGCGTGCAATTGCGTCAAACACGGCGTTGCCGTCGCTCAAGCTGACCGCTTCAATCGCCACGGGATACCACGCCACATAGCCGAGTCCACGGACAGCAGTGAGGGCGTCTCCTATCTGATCCCAGTCGTTACGCACGGCGACATCGGCTGGCACACCGGTGCGTGTCAGCCGGGTTGCGTTCTGGGTAACCGTGCCACCATACTGCAAGTCGAGCGTGACAGTCGCTGCCGGTGCTACTTCCTTCGGAAGTGTCACGATCGCCTCTGACAAACTGCCGGTGTGATCGATGTCGGAGGTATAGTTGTCGCCCAGCCACTGTAACGGCTGGCCGTCGAGCGCGAAGCCGTTCCAAGCCAGCGACGACGACACCTGCAGCGTGACCAGGTCTTGCGGCTTGCGGGAATCGTTTCGCAGCGTGACTTGGCCGGTCACGGCCATCACATGCGTGGCCCGGTCTGTCTGCACGTCGAGCTGATAGCGAGTAATGGTGAAAGCCTCTCGGTCAACAGCGACGGCCGGCGTCAACAGCGGCAAACACAGAAGCAACAGCAAGACTGACCGGTTCATCTTGGCGACCTGGCCTTCCCGACACTCTGCGCCGCACGCCGCTGGCGCGCGACTTCATACATCACCACCGCCCCCGCAACCGACACGTTCAACGAGGGCACGTGACCGAGCATGGGAATTGAAACCAGGAAGTCGCAGCGCTTGCGCACCAGGTCATGCAGCCCCTTACCTTCGGCCCCCAGCACGATAGCGCAATGCATGTTGTAGTCGAGCTCGTCATAGCTTTGCGCGCCTCGCTCGTCGAGGCCGACGGTCCATACGTTGCGTTCTTTCAGCTCCTCAAGCGTGCGCGAGATGTTGGTGACGCGCGCAATCGGCAAATGCTCCGAGGCGCCTGCGGAAGCCTTTACTGCAGTGCCCGTCAGCCCGGCAGCCCGCCGCTCGGGAATGATGACGCCATCCGCCCCGGCACCATCGGCCGTGCGAATGAGAGCGCCAAGGTTGTGGGGATCTTCCACGCCATCGAGCACGACGAGGAAACTATGCTCGCCGCGCCGCTGTTCGAGAAGCGTGTCCACGTCGGCGTATTGTTTAGTGCTCGTCACCGCGATGACGCCCTGGTGGGTGTCGGTGTTGGCCGTGCGATCAAGTTGCTCGCGCGGCAGGAAGCGCACCTGCACGCCGCTGGCGCGGCAATCGTCGATGAGGCGTTGCATCCGTTGGTCGTGCCGCTCGCGGGCAATGCCGACGTATTCAAAGCTGCGCGCCCCAGACTTGAGGGCCTCGCTAACCGCATGAATCCCGTAGAGCACCACCATCGGTCAACAGTGTACGACACGATGGCCGTCAGCTATCGGCTGCGGGCCGTCGGTTTTTGCTGGTGAGCATTTGCAGTTCGCACCGCGCTTTTCGCCGTTCGCCTTCCCCTGAGAACTGGAAACTTGAAACTCGAAACTTGAAACTCTTTTCTACATTTATACTTTTTCAGGAGTTACATGTCCCTTTCCGCCATCATCGTGGATGACGAGCAGCTTGCGCGCGACGAGCTTGCCTACCTCCTGCGTGATCTCGACGTGGATGTCTTAGCACAGGGCAAGAATGGCGTGGAAGCCGTGAACCTCGTCAAGGAACGCTCACCCGATCTCGTCTTCCTTGACGTGCAGATGCCGGGGCTCGACGGTTTCGGCGTCATCAAGAAGCTGCTCGACAAGAAGGTGCCGTTGCCGCAGATTGTTTTCGCCACGGCCTACGACCAATACGCTGTGAAGGCCTTCGAAGTCAACGCGGTTGACTATCTGCTGAAGCCTTTCGACAAGAAACGTGTTGCCAAGGCGGTCGAGAAAGCGCGGCAGAAGCTGGAGAGCGCCGGCTCACCCAGCGAACGGATCGGCACCATCGTCAAGATGCTGGAGCAGCAGCAGCGCCCCTCAGCCGCCAAAGTCTTGCTGAAATCGGCGGGGCGACTTTTTCTGGTGGACCAGAAGGATATCTGCTACGCCTCCATCGAGGACGGTGTTATTACCGTGGTCGCGACCGGAATGGAAGGACAGTCAAACTGCCGCACCCTGGAGGAGCTGCTCGATTCGCTCGATCCCAACACCTTTTGGCGCGCGCACCGCTCGTACCTGGTCAATATCAATCGGATCAAGGAAGTCGTTCCGTGGTTTAAGAGTTCCTACCAGATCCGCATGGACGACAGGAAGCAGACGGAAGTTCCTGTGAGTCGTGCGCAAACCAAGCGGCTGAGGGAATTGTTTGGACTGTAATTGGTCAGCACTCAGCAGTCACGACATTCATCATTGAAACCCAAGTCAGCGGTTGGTTGCCCGGTGGAGCGTCCCGGCCAACAGCTGATTGCTGAACGCCGGCATGCCAGAGCACCCCAATTTCGTCCGTTGTATCGGTTGCGGAGCGATTGTCCCCGACCGGACTGGACCGACACATCGCTACATGGAGTCATCTCCCGGTTGCTGGGAGATCTACGGCAAAGTACTGGCGCGCGAGTATTCCAGTCCGGCGTATGGAGTGGCGCATCGGATGACAGTGGATGCCTACGCAGCACAGCATCCGGGAAAACCTTCTCGGCAAAGCATTCAGTCAGTCGCAATTCACTTGCAACGGCTTTGCCTGATCCTTGAACGCAACTACACGGACGCAGCCGCAGGTAAATTGATGCCCCTGTTAACACGTAACAGGTCAGCGTATCAGTGGATGAGCCCCCCTACGTCGCTCGGCGAGAAAACTGTCTTGCACGCTTGGGGCGCCCCAGACCCTGCCGCTCACGTTCAAGCTGTCCAAGAGTGGGCGCTTTCAGTCTGGCAAGCATGGTCACCGCGTCACCACCAGGTTCGGGGTTGGTTGCCAAAAGGATTGTGACCAGCAGGGTCTGAGCCCTGACCGCTTTGGCAGCTGGAGACGACTACTTCTTGCTCTCCTGAATCTTCCTCACCACCTTGGTCACCATGGTCCGCGGGGATAGCCGCAGTAGCTCGACCCCCAGCCGGTTCTTCCATCCGGGGATGACCACGCGCTTGCCCCGTTGCATGCCTTCGTACCCAATGCGCGCCACCTCGCGCACGTCCACCAGCAGCGGGCTATGTACCAGTCGCGTCTCGCCGATATGGGCGCGCTTCTGGAAGTTGGTACGCACTGGACCGGGACACAGGCAGGTGACTGTCACATTACTGCCGTCGAGTTCCTCAGCCAGGCCTTCCGTGAAATGCAGCACGTAAGCTTTGCTGGCGTAATACACATTCATAAACGGCCCCGGCTGAAAAGCCGCGGTGCTGGCTACGTTGAGCACCTTGCCCTCGCGCGCGCGAATTTGCGGCAGGAATAGCTTGGTAAGGTGGGTCAGGGCCACCATGTTCACCTGCATCATCTCCGCCTCGCTGTTCCAGTCGGTGTTGAGAAAAGCGCCTCCGACACCGAAGCCGGCATTGTTCACCAGCACGTCAAGAACGATACCGGCCTCCTGCAACTCGGCAAGCAGCTCGGCTGGCGACGCTGGATGGGCGAGGTCCTTGGGGGAGATCCGCACTGGGATGTGGTATCGCGACTGGAGGTCGTCGCCAAGCTCGCGAAGCGCGCCGCGGCTCCGCGCAACCAGCACCAGCCGGTAACCATCGCGTGCAAACAGGTGGGCCAGTTCCAGACCGATTCCGCTCGAGGCTCCTGTAATCAGAGCGGTTCGCAGGGCGTAGAAGGGGTTGCTCGCGCTCACCAGTCAGTTATAGCGGATTTTGGCTTTTCCCTGCACGTCACTTGGCGGCACTTTTCGTGCCGTGTGACTGTAGATAAGTAACGACCTGCCAGCGCTGTGCCTTGGGCAGGTTCGACCAGGACGGCATCCCAGCAGTGACCTTACCGTTTGTGATGAACCAGAATAGCTCGCCCGGTTTGGCGGTCCTCACTGTCGGACCGTCGAGCGCCGGAGCGGGACCAATCCCCTGCAAATTGGCGCCGTGGCATTGGGCGCAGTTCTCCCCATAGAGCTTCTTGCCAGCCGTGGCTGCAGCGGGCTGTCCCTGATAGGGGTTTGCCATCTGTGCGTAAGAGGCCGGCGCCTCTTGGAAGTGGTCGTCGTGGGCGGCAGCGCGCGGCGCCACCCAAAGCGTCGCCGCGATGGTAGCCATGGCTAACGCTCCAGACACAATTCCGGACTTTGGCCTCAAAGTCTTATCTCCCGCAACTATTTTACAGAAAGACTCAGTTGGCAGGACGCTGCACCGTGGGCGAGGCGTTCAATACTGACGCGCGTCCTCGCTCCACTGACAAACCGCGTCCCGTTCTTGCGGAGTGAGTTTGGCCTTGCGGTGGAAGATGGCGTATTTGCGATCGGGCATGTCTCCTTTAATGACCTGCTCGCAGATCTCTTCCAACCTATCTTCTTTTCTTTGCGCAGAATACGTGCTCCATTCTGAGAGGTTCATCACTTTCCGCGCCTGGTGGACGTCGTGGGCTACAATCCACGATACAGGCGCCACGTAGCTGTACCAGGGCCAAGCAGTTTCGTTGGAATGGCAGTTGTTGCAGGAACGCTCGAAGACCACCTTCACGTCATCGGGCATCGCAAGGGTCGCGGAAATCGTGCGCGATGGCTCCACGGTGGGGTTGCTGCGATTAACCGGGATCAACTGAATGGCCATAAGGAGAAACACAGTTGCAACTGCAATCCGTTTTGGCCAGGGAGGCACTCGGGATTTCTCCTCGCAGAATGTCACGACTTAATGCAACGATTTCACATAACAAATCACCTGCCAAATCTGGGGATCACCCAATTTGATCCAGGAGGGCATCCCCTGTCCCCTGTTGCCATTCACCAGCAGCCAATGCAAGTCGCCGTCGGTGGCTTCCTGCTGCACACGAGCGCTCTTCAGCGAGGGCCGCTTCTTGGTTCCTTCGGCATCGGTCCCGTGACAGTGAGCGCAATGATCGACAAAAATCCGCCGACCGGCGGCAACCGCGTCCGGCTGGTCGCGGAAAGGATTCACCCGTTCGCGATCGTGCGGCGGAACATTGGCCAGCCATGCGCCGTTGGAGGTGGCGAACAGGGCCAGCGACAGCGCGGAGACAAAGAGCGCGACAAACAGTGTCCGCCTGCCGATCATTGGTCACTCCGGCGAAAGTGACTGAAGAACTGCTGGATTTCATACGATACCGAGAAGCGATACAACACCGGAATGCTGTAGCTATTCAACCCGAACTGCGGCGAGAAAGCCAGCGTCATCCCGTTCGGTGCGGTCCAATTGACGGTAGGTCCCAAGTACTGCGATGTCAGGTGCAATCCGAATCCGTTGGCATCTCCGAGGCCGCCATACATCTCCATCCCCGCCTGAAACTTCTCTGGGCAAAAGGCACACTCACCCGCCCGGGCGGCCAGTTGTAGTGGCCGACTCACCCCCAAGGCGTAACCAAATTCCCAGGGATCTCCGGCAAGGTTTTTCTCGGCGATGAAATTTTCGCTGATGTTCCAGCCATGGGTGTTGCTGCCTAAAATCAGCTTGAGTTCAATCTCGCGCTCCTTGTCCATGCGCGCCAGCCAGTTGGGCACCAGAAAGTCGGGTCTGCCGTCGTGACCAACAACTTCGCGAATTGTCTTGTCGGCGCTGGTGTCCTCAAACTCCGCATATAGCACGGGATTAATCCAGTGCTCGCGCGACAAGGGACGGAAGCGATTTTCCCATCGAAAGCCGGTAAAGATCGTGCTTTGGTTCTGCGTCGCCTGGCCGTCAAGGTAGAACTCCGTGGTCCACCATCCTTTCAGGCCATACTCGAATTCGACGTCGGATCCGATGAAGCTGTCCCCGCCCGGGGGACTACCCACGACGTTGAACAACTCGATGTCGAGGTTTCCGGGCTCCTCCATCTCCTGCGAATAGGTCACAAAATAGGGATACTCCTGAGCCGAACTCACGACGTAGGACGGCAGTACCACTGCCGCCAGCAGCAAGGCGGCGTAAACGGCACAAAGGAATGTTCTGGAAATTCGAAGACTGCTCATTCATGGTCCCCTGCGCCGGACGTGCCTGGCCCGATCCAAAACCTGGGGATAATAACTGGATGCCCAGTTCAGGCTTGCCATTTCGGCGCTGACATATATAATGAAGCCGCGCATTAGTTGCAACTGAGTTGCAAATTATCTATCTACCTATTAAGCAGCATTCCCAGCAACGTGGTCAAGTAGTCCAGCAAGATTTGATTGCAACTCGATTGCAACCTACTGCAACACAAGTGAGGCAATAATTATGCCGATGCCGCAAACCGAAGCGCCGGGAACACTGCAGACGGCCCTCTTGGGCCGGGGGATTCGCATGACCCGGCAACGCCGCATCATTCTGGGAATCATCGAAACCGCGAAGCAGCACCTTGACGCCGCGCAAATTCTTCGCAAAGCTGCCAGGATCGATCCCGACATCAATCGTGTGACTGTGTACAGAACCCTGGCTTTGATGAAGCGTCACGGGTTGGTGGATGAGCTTGACCTGATGCACTTCAAGGGTGAGGGCCACTTCTACGAGCGGCGTCCGCAGCGCGACCACATGCACATGACCTGTCTGCGCTGCGGCAAGGTGCAGGAGTTCGAAAGCGATCTATTTGATCGCGTGAAGGGGCAGGTTGAGCGGGACTGCCAGTTCCACATTCTGGTTGCGCGTTTTGAGATCGGCGGCTATTGCGCGAGTTGCAGGAAATAAGCCGAGGCGATCAGCGCGACGTCTTCTTTTCGTTCTCCGCTATGCGCGCCCTCACCAACTTTTTCACCAGTGCTGTCGGCAGAGGTTTGTCCACAGGGAAGCGGATGGTACCTTTTGCTGTAGGGTACTGCTTGAGTTCCTTCTTAAGCGTTTCCAGGGGTGATTTACCAGGAAACAAGCTGCAGTGGTTTGAAAACGCGGCAAAGCCCATCAGCATTCCTTTGTGCTTGAACATCGGGATGCCGTAGCTGATAACCTCTACCGCCTCCGTCGGCACCACCGACCGAATCACTGCGCGTACTTTTCCTAGAGTGCTGCGCGCTGGTTCCGGTACGCGGGCGAGGTATTCGTCCACGTTCTTCGGGACGGCCGAGCTACGGCCACCGGATTTCGCTTTCTTCATACGGGTCAGCGGGTCTCCTCTACCCCGCCGCCACCGCCTCGGGTACGTCGTAGATGCTGTACCACGGGGTCGCAGCCTTCAGGGCGTTGTTCACGTTGGTGATGTTCTTCACGCCTTCATCTTCGAGCCACGCGCGGAAGGCGGCTGCGCCCTTCTCGGCAAAAATCGGGATACCATCTTTCCAAGTGGCGCGTCCGCAGAGCACGCCGTTGAACTTTACGCCGGACTCGGCAGCCAGTTCCAACGATTCAGTGAACTCTTCGTTGCTCACACCGGCTGAGAGGTAAATGAACGGCTTGCTGGTGGCAGTGGCGGCATCGAGGAAGAGCTTTTCGGCGTCTTTCTTCGAGTATGCCTTCTGGCCT
>Ga0335077_10002140_pt1 | contig 23572 bp, 17 predicted proteins | sample Lox_Sample_31_FD_207151 | JGI IMG/M metagenome (GOLD analysis project Ga0335077, IMG submission 207151) | Soil microbial communities from Loxahatchee National Wildlife Refuge, Florida, United States - Lox_Sample_3.1 | ecosystem: Environmental > Terrestrial > Soil > Wetlands | place: USA...
GCGTCGACGACGCCAATCCGGACCAGCACAAGCATGTGTCCATCTCCTACCGGAACCAGGCCGGCTCGCGCATCGACCTTACGGTGCGCATGAATGCGGGCGAACCGCGGGAACGCCTGATTTCGGGCTGCGTGCGCGTTGACCAGGTGCGGATCGCACGCCGTTAGCCCCTTTCTCCGCTTATAATCGGAGATCGTTATGCAACCCGACTGGACCGACGCCGAACGAACGCTGGTCGAGACGTTTCGCACCCGCGCCGAATCACCCGAAGAGCTGTTCGCGCTCGTTTACAACGATTTGCGGCAGGTGGCCCACGCCTACATGCGCCGGGAGCGTGCGGATCATACGCTACAGGCGACGGCGCTGGTCCACGAGGCCTACATGCGCCTGTTCGAAGGCGAGGCATTCCAATGGGAGAATCGCAAGCACCTGTTCTGCACCGTGGCGCGCAGCATGCGGCGCGTGCTGGTGGATCATGCGCGGCGGCATCGCGCCGAGCGGCATGGCGGCGCGGTGCGAAAAGTATCGCTCGACGAGCAGGGTCCCGCGATCTGCCGGGATCTGCCGCAACTGATCGCGTTGAGCGACGCCCTGGAGCGGCTGGCGAAGCTAAACCCGCGCCAGGCCCAGGTGGTGGAACTGCATTCCTTCGCCGGGCTGACCGAAGCCGAAGCAGCCGAGGTGCTGGAAGTGTCGCTCAAGACGGTGAAAAACGACTGGCGCTTTGCCAAAGCCTGGTTACGGACCGAGATGGGAATCGAAACCGATGACCCCGGAACGCCACGAGCGGATTCAGCAAATATTTGAAGCGGCGGTGGAGCTTCCGCCCGCCGAACGCGGAAAATACCTGCTCCAGGCCTGCGCCGGAGATGACGAGCTGCGCCGGCGCATCGAGCGGCTCATGGAAGCGGACGACCAGGCGCCCGCCGCTCTACAAAGCGTGAAGGTTTGCCCGGTGTGCGCGCGCTGTTACGACGGCGCGATGGCATACTGTCCGGCCGATTCCGAACGGCTCGAAATCGCGCTGCATGGGCCGCTGCTGATCGACGGGAAATATCGGATCGAGCGCAGGCTGGGCCACGGAGGCATGGGCGCGGTTTACCAGGTCCGCCATACCGGCCTCGAAAAAACTTTCGCGCTCAAGCTGATTCTGGCCGAGCGCGCCGTGCTCGACTGGTATCGCAAGAGCTTCGAAACAGAAGCGCGCGCGCTGGGACGGCTAAAGCATCCTAATATCGTGAGCGTGACGGATTACGGGATCGATCCGCGGGAGGGCGAGGTACCGTACCTGGTGATGGAATATCTGCATGGCCAGCCGCTCAGGCAGTACCTTAAGAAGCGCGGCCGCATGGATTTCGCGGAAGCCGCGCCGATGCTGCGCGAGATCGCGTCGGCGATAGATTTCGCGCATTCGCAGAACATCATTCATGCCGATCTCAAGCCCGGCAATCTCTTCCTGGCGGATGGCATGGTCAAGGTGGTCGATTTCGGGCTGGCGCGCTTCCCGTCGGCGAAGGCCGGGGCGGCCGCCGCGGTGGGGATGGACGGCATTTCGACCGATGCCGAGACGGTAACGATGGGAGCGTCGCTTGCCGGGACGCCGCCGTACATGGCTCCCGAGCTTTTTCGTAACGACGCGCCTTCGAAACCCAGCGATCGGTTTGCATTCGGCGTGATTGCGTACGAGATGCTGACCGGTGCGCTCGCCTATGGAAATGAGGGCTGCCGGAGCGGGCGTTTTCACGATCCGCCGGCTGCACCGTCGTCGCGCTCGCAGTTGCCGGCCGAGTTGGATGGTCCGGTGCTGGCGCTGCTCGATCCGATTCCGGAGCACCGGCCGGCGGCGGCCATGGCGGCTGTCGATCAGATGGAAGCGGCGTGGCTCGCGGCGCGGCAGCGCCAGTGGAAACTCCGCGAGGTCCCCAGGAGGATGATCTTCGCGGCGGCGACAGCGGCGGGCGCCGTTCTAATCGCCGCGCTCACCGCGCAGATGCCGATCGCGAAAACGATGGAAGAACGCACCGTCGATGCACGGCTCGCGATGATTCCGGCTCACGCGCCGGACCCGCGCCTGATGATCGTGGCGATCGACGATGCGTCGCTTGCGCGAGATCCTCGGCCGCTCGCCGAATGGTCCGCGCCGTTCAGCCGCGCAATCGAGCATGTGTTCGCCGCCGGCGCGCGCTCTGTCGCCATCGATGTACTGCTGCCTGCCGCCTGGGCGGCCTCGAGCGAATTCACCAGCACGGTGATGCATCATGCCGGCCAGCTTACGCTGGCAATGGAATCGCACAACCGCGCCGTGATTGGCCAGGAATGCATCGCCCTTCCGACCGCCTACATTCTGGGCCCGGACAGATTTTCGAACCTGTTCGGATTTGTAAACCTGGAAGAAGACGAGGACCGCGCGATCCGGCGGGCGCGCGTCGCCTTTCCACCGGCGAGCCCCACATTCGCGGCGCGAGCCTTGCATTCCGATGTTGTTTCGGCCGAGCCATTCTGGATCGATTATTCGGCGCCGCCACGGGAGATCCCCAGCGTTTCGTTCATGGACGTGGAAAGCGCCAGCCCTGCAAAGTTGCGCGACCGCATCATCTTTATAGGCGCGACCTATTCCGCCTCGGGCGACGAATGGCCCATTCCATCCACCATCAGCCGCGCGAAAATTCCCGGCGTCGTACTTCAGGCGGAAATCGCCAATACCATCGCGTCAAATTTTCCGCTGCACGCAGTGGCGCTCCCTTGTGTGCTCGTTTTCATGGGAGCTGCGGCATTCCTGGCCGCCGCGCTCGCGTTGCGTTACCCCCACGCGCCGTGGATTTCGCTTATCGTTGCGGGAGCGGTAGCAGCCGGCTACGCGTTCGCGGCCTTCGCTGCAAGCCGATGGTTGGATCGGATCATGGCGATCATCGCGCCGGAGCTTGCGATTTTGCTCGCGGCCGCGGCAGCGTTGGTGCTGGCGCGCAGGCTGGCGCCGTATCCCGGAAATGAGAGGTGAGCATGCTGTGGAAAATTGCGCTTTTTGGCTCGATCTTGCCGGTGTTCGGCGCGACCAATGCGGCGCTGGTCGCGTCGCTTGCCGGGACCGCCGTGACCGACCAGTCGAAACCGGTCGCCGTGCTCGAATGGATCTCCGACGGCGCGGTCCTGCACACCGGTGACAATTCGAAGATCGTGGTGATCCTGTTGAACGGGCATCGCTTCGAGCTGGGTCCGAACGCCCGTGCAACCGTCGGTGCGGCGCATCTCTGGAACATGGCGGGTCCCATACGCGAACTCACTGCACTGCCGCCGATGCCCAAGCCGGCGCCCCTTCGCGTTGCCGCGGAAGCAACCCCAGCCACCTCGTTTCGCGGCGGGGGCGAAATCAGAGGTCTGTATCCGCGCCAGGGGATGTATGCGCTGCCGGGGCCAGGCAAGCTGAGTTTTCAAGCAGTCGAGGGCGCCGCGGCGTATTCGATCGTGCTTGAAGATAGTGACGGGAACGCGATCGCGGATCGGCAAAGCGCAAAGCCGGAAATCGAGGTTTCGCTCGAGGCCGCGAAAAATTATTCCTGGCGTGTGCGCGCCATGGGAGCGGCCGGCGTAATCGCCGAAGCGCAGGCGTCATTTGCGACATTTTCCGGCGAGCAGGCGAAAGCGCGAACGGCATTCGCCACGGCAGTGGAATCGAACCCCGCCTTACTGGCAGAAGTCGATCTCGAAGATGGGCTGCTGCGCGAGGCCATCGGCGAGTTTCATGCAGCCCTTCAGGCGAATCCCGCGGACGCGGCGGCCAGGCGCCGTCTGGCGCGGGCCGAATCCGCCCTTGCGGGGAAGTGATCCCATGCGGCGGCTACTGCTGTTGATTCTCGCCGTCTCGATGGCGCACGCGGAAACGCGGCGGGCGCTGATCGTGGGAATCGATCGCTACATGCAGCCGTCGCGAGGATATCAGCCCTCGGCCATGACTCGCGAGCGCATGCGCGCGATCCTCGGTCAGCCTTCGCGCACCCGGCTCGATTCGCTCGAGGGGGCCTACAACGATGCCGAGGCAATGAAAGAGATTCTAGTCCGCAAGTTCGGATTCAAGGAAGAAAACGTCATCGTGCTGCCCAATCCAAACCAGCCGGCGAGCGCGGATAACATTTTGGGGCTGCTCAAAACGTTTCTGATCGACCAGGCGCAGCCCGGCGATACGAGCCTGTTCTATTTCGCCGGCCACGGTTCGCGCATCCGCAACCTGGTTACCACAAATCCCGACGGATTCGATTCGACCATCGTTCCCGCCGACGCGCTGCTCGGCGTGCCGGATATCCGCGGGAAGGAGCTCGCACGGATTTATGCGCTCGCGCCGAAAAAGCGCGTGGCGCTGACGGTGATTGTGGATAGCTGCTACAGCGGCGCGGCGTCGCGCGGGGCGGTCGCGCGGAACCGCCTGCGCTCCCAGGGGCCGGATCTCGCGGTGTCGGTGAAGGAAAGGCTGGACGGTCCGCTCCCGGAGGATGCGGGCGTTCTGGTGATGGCGGCCTCACAGGAATTCGAGCCGGCCGCTGAGCTGGCTTCAACGGATCTGGACGGCCCGCACGGCGCATTCACCTGGGCGCTGCTGCACGTGCTCGGAGCGTCGCCCGCAAACGAGCGTGTGGATCGGATCTTCCAGCGGGCGCGGGCGCTCATGCAATCGCGTGCGCCGGGACAAGAGCCTGTGCTCCTGGCGAAAAACGGCCTGAATGCCCGCGGTCTCTTCGGGCAGACGGCGGGCGCGGGCGAGCAGGCGACCATCGCGGCGGCGCGCGTGATCGGAAACACCGTGAAGTTGAACGGCGGCCTGGCGATGAATCTGCACGAAGGCTGCGAGCTGAAGCGCGTTCAGCCCGCGGGCGCTGCCGCGAGGATTCGAGTGGTGAAAGTGAACGGGCTCGGCTCGTCCGACGCGGCGGTTTTTGAAGGCGCCGTTAGACCGGGTGATTTGTTCGAAATCGAAAAATGGGCGGAGCCCGATGGCCCGGAGCTGCGCGTGTTCGTCGGGCCCACGGCGCCGCGCGCGGAAATCGACAGGGCGATCCAGGCGGCGGACGAGCTGCGCCGCCGCGGAATCCTGTGTGAAGAGGCGACCACGCATGCGCCGACGCATATCGTCGAATGGGATGGCGCACGCTGGACGCTGCGTCGCAACCAGGCGGGTGTAAACGCTCGCGGTGTGGATCTCGGCAGTCTCGCGGATGCGCTGGATCGGAACGCGAAAGTGAATCTGATGATCCCCGCGCCAGTCGATCTGATTGACTTGCGGGGGGCCGGAAGCGTCACCGTGGTCGATTCGTCAAAAGACGCGGATTATGTGCTGCTGGGGCGAGCCTCCGCGAATCAGGTCGAATATGCGTGGGCGCTGCCCGATGCCACCGAGGATGATCTGGGCAAGCGGCCTCTGGCCCGGCCGCTGCGCTCGGATTGGATCGCGCTGAACGACTCCGCGGGGGGGGAACTGCGGGAATCCGCAGCGAAACTGGCGCGCGTCGCCGGATGGGTGCAGCTTTCCGAATCCGCTCCGGCGTCGTCCTGGCCATACCGGCTGGCGCTGAAGCGCACGGATTCGAGTCGCGTGCTGGAGCAGCCGCAGGTGCGCGCCGGCGAACGCTATACTTTGGTCCTGCGCGCCGATCCAGGCCTGTTCGACAAGTCAGCGTTGGTCGCGCAGCGGAGAGTGTATGTTTTCGTGGTGGATAGCTGGGGGCAGGCAAAGCTGCTGGCGGGCGACGGCAATATCGGCAATCTGTTTCCGCGCTTTGATGCGGCATCACCGGCGCCGCCCCGGACGATCGACCTCGGCGTTGCGTTCGACATCACCCCGCCTTTCGGCACCGATCATTATTTTCTGCTGACGGCGACGAATCCGATCGATGCTCCCGAGACGGTGCTGAGTTTCGACGGCGTGCGCACGCGCGGCGCGGAAGTGCAGCCCTCCGATCCGCTCGCGCGGCTTCTGAGAAATACCGTGATGGGAAAGCGTGGAGGTGCGCCCCCGGTCCCGGTGAACTGGTCGATCGAACACATCCCGATCCTGAGTCTGCCGCCGGATGAGAAGTAGCGCTTTAAGCAAACGCCCTCGGCGCTGATGAGGCGCGCCGGTGCATGCCGCCCGTTATTTGAGCGCCATGCTATCGGACCAAAATAAGAAAGGCCGGGCATTGCGCCCGGCCCCTGTTGTTTGAACTCGCCTGATTTACTCTTCCGCGCCCGGCCCGTACGAATCGATCGAGCTCAGCCGCAGATAGCAGGCGGCGGCGCGAAGACGGACGCTGCGATTCTTATCAGTGAGCAGCGGTTCGGCATCCTTGGCGAGTTCAGCTTTGTCGCTCATCGCGATCGCCTGGATCGCGGCGGCGCGGAGGCGGGCGTCTTTGTCGCCAAGCGAACTTTCGAGAACCGCAATCGCTTCGGGGCTGTCCGCTTTTCCCAGCAGTAGCGCCGTCGCCGCGCGATCTGATTTGCCCGAGCCCATCACCACTTTTTGCATTACCGAATATCCCATTCCCACGTAGGGAACCGGGATCATTCCGACACCCTGATCCATAGCCATCTTGATCAACGGCCGGGGGGTCTGCAATAAGCGGAGAGCGTCGCGCTTCTGCTCGGCGATGAGACCGGAAGACGTTCTCGACTGGCCGGAAAGGATGCGGATCAGCGCCCGCTCACCCGCCGGATCGTGCATCGCGAACAGAGCTTTGGCGGCGGCGAAGCGGACTTCCGGCGTCCTGTCGTCGAGCGCCTGGCGCAATCCCGCGGCGTCCTTCGATTCGGCCAGCCCGGCGACCACAGCCAGCCGAACCTGCATATCTTTGTCATGCAGCATCGCTTCCAGTCGCGCCTGATACTTGGGCTGCCATCCGAGCACGGCCAGCGCTTGCACGCCGTCCTTGCGTGTGTCCGGATTCTTCGCGGTGAGGCCGGATTCGATGGTGGCCAGCGCGGTTTCGGCGGTGGATGCGGCGGCGGCGAACGGCGCGAGCATCAGGGCGGCGGCGATCAATTGCTTTTTCATGGTTGTTTTCTCCTTCATCGGCTCGTGCGCGAATTGGTTTTAAAAGGGGCAACTCATTCCGCGACCATTGCGGTGGTAGCGACGAATTTATAGTCGAAATGCCGGATCACCATGTCGGCGTTGCCGAACAGCTTGGCGTTCGTCACCGAGCGGTTGCAGGCAGCCATCCAGAAACCACCTGTTTTTTCAAAGGATTGAACGAATACGACGGTGTTGGTCCAAAAGGACGGCTTCTTCGAAGGGCTGCCTTCGATCTGCACCACTTCAAAGTCCTCGGCGTCGATCCAAACCCGGCCGCGGGTCAGGTATTTGGCTTCGCTTTTGGGTTCGAGTTCGAGAATGTAGGCCGTGCGCCCGTTCATTTCCTCGGTGCCGGCGAGCCGGAAAGAGTAATTCTTCGTGTTCAGGCGATTGCGCTCCTGGAGAGCGATCTGGGAGGCTTCGACTTCGCTCTCCAAAAGCTTGTGGAAGACGTGGCTGCGAACGCCACCATCGCCGCGTTCATAAACGATCTCGTATCGCTTGGTCCCGTCGGCTTGGCGGGTCCAGCGGACCTGCATTTCGGCGTGCCGATCCTTGTTGTCCAGGACGTAATTCGACGTCCAGCCATAGGAGCCGAGCGTGGATTGGCGAATCTGGTCTCGCTCCATCATGCGGGCGACGATTTCCTCGGTGCTGGGAGCCGGGGCGGCGAGTGCGGCGACGGCTGAAAGAATCATCATGCTGGCAGCGGTTTTCATGGGGTTTTGCTCCTCAGCCGGGCATGCGGAGAGCGGGGAAAAAAGGGCAATTGCGCGCAATCGAATTGAATTGCCCTTTATAGGTCGCAATCGCGCATGACTGGCCGGAGACGAACCATGACCAAGAAAAACATCGTAATTATGACCACCGGACTGGGCCTGTTCGCGTTTGTCGCGGCGAAAATGGGCTGGAGCGGAATGCTCCAGGAGCTGAAAACGGTGTGGATCGCGCTGCCGATTCTGGTGGCCCTGAGCTCGGCCCGCATGCTGCTACAGACCCTGGCGTGGTCCTGCGCGCTTCAGACCGACGGGATCCACGCCAGCCTGAGCCAACTTATCGGCGCGCGCGCATCGTCACACGGGATGGGCTATCTTTCAGTGCTGGGACCGCTGGTTTCCGAGCCGATGCGCATCAGCCTGGTGGGCGAGCACAGCGCGGCCGCAACCTTGATCGATACCGGCGTCTACTGGTTCAGCTCGGGAATTTTCGCCATTATCGGCGCGATCTGCGCGGTTGGCTGCATGGCGACGCGGCATACCGGTTCGCTGATCGCGATGGTCTTCACGACGCTCATCGGGATGGCATTCATTGCCGGGTCGAAACCGATCCTGCCCGCGCTGATGAACAACCTCGGCGATCGCGCTCCGGCGTTCCTGCGGCATGGAGCCGGGACGGAAACGGCAATCCGCAATTTCCGCCGCAAGCATCCCGCGGCCGTCCGCCGGATGTTTTGGATGGGGATCGCGTCTCAAGTGCTGGTGTTAGGCGAAGTCGCGGCGATTTTCTGGTGCCTGAACATGCCCATCCACTGCACGATGCTTCTGGCGATCGAGACCGCCAACCGTCTGGTGAAAGCCGCAGGCGGCTGGGTTCCAGCGCGGCTCGGTGCGGACGAAAGCGGGATGGCGGCGGCCTTCATGACTTTCGGGCTTCCCTCCGCTTCGGGATTGGCGTTAGCGTTGGCGCGCCGTAGCCGGGACCTGCTGGAAGTGCTAGTCGGATTCACCTGGCTGGCGCTGCGCGCGCGGTCGGCCAAGCGCCCGAACACAAAGCTCGCGCAGGATCGGCGCTGTTTGCGGCCCGAAATTGGGTGTGCTATCCTCTAGCGATTTCGTGAAAATTCTGAGTAAACGCGACCTTTTGTCGTACCGCTTCAGGGATTTCGCTATCCGGATTGCGCTCCATTCCCTCGGTGCCGCAGCCGCCATGGGGCAGACGATTTTCTCGGGTTCCTATTCGGCATCCGGAACGCGAACCGATTGTAATGTCTCCGGCACGCCGGCATCCTGGACGGAAATCGGCACCGTGACGGTCACGCTCATGCCGGCGTTTGGTTCTCTGCCGCCATCCGGCGGTTCCGTCTCTGGAACCTTTACGATGTCCGGCACGAATTCGGGATGCAAGACGCCCGAGGCGACGAGCGCTCAAGGCACTGTAGCCGGATCGGTGAGCGCCAGCGGGGCCGTGATGCTAACCCAGACCGCGTCGATGAACGTGTGCACGGTGATCCTCCAGGGCACCGAAAGCGAAGTCTCGGGTGCGCTCCCGTCGGGTTGTTGGAGCAGTCCCAAACAAGGTTCCGGAAGCATGGATTTGACCAGCCGCAGCGCAGCCGCTAACTCGGGAAGCGCGCCCGCGTGTGCGCCGTTTCCATCGGGATTGATCCCGTTCACCTCTATCAGCTATGTCACTGCGGCGAACTACGCAGGCGATCACCTGGTGGTCGGCGCGCCGTCGCCGGGCTTGCTGGACGCGCTCGCGAATCTCGCTTTGCCGGCATTCACCAATCAAACCTTTTGCGATTCGCAGGTTCAGCTCGCGCCGGGACAATATTATCCGAGCGTGTATGTCCCGACGGCGGACGAATCCGGCGGCAATTTCGGCGCCTTCGCGGGATTGCTGGTGAATCCGGTGAACAACCTGCCGTATCCGAATGGAGTGATTCCGTCCGGTCAGTTGGGCGCGGTATTCGCATGGCGGATCGGCGCTGCGCAGACGTCGGCGCAACCGAATTGGACCGCCACCGGGTCGTTATCCGAGCCGATGTCATTCCACGCCGCTGTTCTGTTGCCCAGTGGAAAGGTACTCGTTCTTAGCGGATACGATACAGTAGCCAATCTCTACGATCCTGCCACGGGTACTTTTAGCCAGGCGGGGCAGATGGTGTTTCAGCATGGTGCCTTTCTTACTGCGACGCTGCTGAATGACGGAAGAGTTTTGATCGAAGGCGGAGCCATTCTGCCGTCCGCTGCGGAAATTTATGACCCGACATCCGGGCAGTTTACGGCGACCGGTTCTACGGTTCAACCGCACAGCTCTCGTCACACGGCGACGCGCCTGAATGACGGTCGTGTTCTGATCGTGGGAGGAACGCTGTCCAGCAACGCTGGCGCTAGCACGTTGAGCGCCGGAGCCGAACTCTTCGACCCGCAAATCGGGAAATTCACGGCAGCCGGGCCGATGTCCACCAACAGGAACGCCCAGACCGCGACTCTGCTCAAAGATGGGCGCGTGCTCATTGCTGGAGGTTTCATCAATAATGACTTCTCGACAGACGGTTTAAATGTCGAGCTTAATAGCGCTGAAGTCTACGACCCGAGCACCGGAAGCTTTTCTCCGACCTCATCCATGGCGTACTCTCACGGCGCGCACACGGCCGTCTTGCTTCCCAGCGGGCTTGTTCTGGTGGCGGGCGGATCGGCTGTGTCGACCGCGGAACTGTTTGATCCGGAAACGCTCAGTTTCAGGGTGACCGGCAGCTTAAGCAGCAACGCGCGCGCGAACTCACAAATCGCGCTTCTTGCGAGCGGTCAGGCATTGGTGATGGGCGGGCTCAACGCCGCGGAAGCCGGTGCCGGCACAGATACGGCGGAGCTATACAGCCCCGCACTAGGGACGTTCACGCCAGCTGGGAACATGCAATCCTCGAGGGTTTATTTCACGGCGACCGTGCTCCCGGACGGAAGAGTTCTCGCGGTCGGTGGAGCGCCGCGCAATGGTGCAGGGGCGACTGCCTCTGCCGAAATCTACACCCCGACTGTCGAGGGCCTCGTCACGTCCCAATCCGGGCTCACCTTCCAGTTCGCCCAGGGCAACTCCACCGCGCAATCTCAATCCGTCGCCGTGCTTTCCACTACTGCGACCATCCCCTGGAACGTTTCCACGCACACCTATGAAGGCGGCAACTGGCTCAGTGTTTCGACCACCAGCGGCAACAGCGTCCCCGGCGGCGCGCCCACCACCCTCACCATCACCGCGAATCCCTCCGGACTCAGCGCGCAGACCTACTATGGCTCTGTCACGCTCACGCCGACCGATGGAGTGCATCCTCCGGTCACGATCGCAATCGTGTTGAACATCGTTCCAGCCGGCGCATCCGCGCCGCCCATTGTCTCCCCCAGCGGTATTGTCTTGACCGGCAGTCCCGGATCGACGCTTGCTCCTCAAACGTTCACCATTTCGAACCTGACTTCATTGCCGATCAGCTTTACTGCCGCCGGATCGAACACGCCGCTGTTTTTCAACGTCACTCCCTCCGCGGCGACCATCCCGGCTGCGCAAAGCGCGACGCTAAAAATTACGCCGACCCTCGCAGGCCTCACCGCGGGCGCCTATAAAGGGACCATCACGCTCACTTTCGGCGATGGCTCGACGCAGATCGTGCAACTGCTGCTGGTGCTCTCGCCGGGCGCGTCTTCATCGAACGCGTCCGTGCATCGATTGGCGACCTCCACGTGTACGCCCACCAAACTTCTGCCGATCTTCACCAGCATCGGATCGGGATTCAGCGTTCTGGCCGCGTGGCCCATCTCGATCATCGTCGAGGTGGTGGACGATTGCGCCAACGCGATCAACACCGGCTCGGTGATCGTGAGCTTTAGCGACGGCGATCCGCCCATCGGCCTCATCTCGACCGGAGATGGCCGTTGGGCCGGCACCTGGGTTCCGCAGAATAACGCACCGGGACTCTCGGCGCGAGCCGACGCGCAGCAATCGCCGCTCACCGGGACGGTGCAGATCACCGGAGGTGCTTCGTCGAACCCCACGGTGCCCGTGATTTCGGCGGGCGGCGTGGTCAGTTCGGGCGATTTTGCAAGCCCGCCCGCGCAGGGCCTGCTCGTTTCGATTTTCGGATCGGGCCTCGCGGATAGCGCGGTGGGCGGAACCTTGCCGCTCGACAATCAGATCGGCTCGACGCAGGTGTTGCTCGGAAATGAGCTGCTGCCGCTGCTGTATGCATCGGACACATTGATCAACGTGCTGATTCCGTATGATGTCGCGCTGAACACGACCGAGGAGTTGGTGGTGCAGCGCGCCAGCGCGATCTCGGTTCCGGTGAAGACGGCGGTTTTCAGCGCGGCGCCTTCGATTCTTTCGACCAACGGGACGGGATCGGGGCAGGGGCACATTTACGTGATCGGGGATCAGGGCCAGGAGACGCTGGCGGATCAGAACGCGCCGGCGACGGCCGGAAACAATATCGTGATTTACTGTATCGGACTGGGCGCAGTGAATCCGGCGGTGGTGGGAGGGTCGATCGCGCCCTCGACGCCGCCCGCGCAAACGACGCTTCCGGTGAGTGTAACGTTCGGAGGCGTAACTGCGGCGGCGGCATTCGCGGGGCTGACACCGGGCGAAGCGGGTCTGTATCAAATCAACCTGACGATCCCGCCGGGAGTGCCAACGGGCCAGGTCCCCGTCACGATCTCAGCCGGCGCGGCGAGCAGCTCGAGCTCGATTTACATGGCGATCCAGTAGAGAGATGCTTGTGGCGCGCACGCGAGTGGTTCCGTTGGTTGCCTTGGCGCTCGGCGCGGCTGCGATGTCGCAAAGCACGCAAGGGTTGATTTCCGGCCGAGTCTCGGACACATTGAGCCGCCAGGCCATCGCCGGAGCGACGGTGATCTGCGAGAGCGCGGGCACGCACACAATTCGCGCCGCCAAATCCGATCTCGACGGCCTCTACTCGCTGCCGCTGCTTCCGCCCGGCGAGTACAGTGTTCGCGTGTCGCAATCGGGCTATCAATCGAAACAGCAGGACGAGATCAGGCTCGCGGTCGCCGGTTCGCTCGAGCTCAACTTCTCACTGCGGCCTCTTCGCGACCTGTGGGAATCCGAGATGCAGTCGAGCGTGGTCATTCCGCAGTCAGGGACGATCCTGAATTTCCACGGCCCCGATGTCGATCCGAATCATTGGACAGCATTTGTTCCCAATACAGGAACATCGGGCACACTGGAAGCGAGCATTTCCGACGCAGTGAGCCCGAGCGATATCTCGGAGCTTCCACTGAATGGCAATAACATTTATGCGATTCTGCTCGCCGAGCCCGGAGTAACCGCGGATGCAGCCACCAGCCGCAGCCTCGGCATCAGCGCGAACGGACAGCGCCCTTCGTCCTCGAATTTTCTGCTCGACGGGATTGAGGCGAATTTCAACCTGATCAGCGGTGCGGTGGTGAGTATCCCGCCGGAAGCCACGCAGGAATACCGGATCTCGACGAATAACTTCTCCGCGGAATACGGCGGTGCCGCGGGTTATCTCGCCAACACCGTCACGCGGTCCGGCGGGGAGCAATGGCATGGTCTGGCGTACTTTGATCTGGAAAATACGATTCTTAACGCCAACGACTTTCAGGCGAATCTCGCCGGTCTTTCGCGCACGCCATCCCATCAGGATCGTCAGGGGGCCTTTGTCGGAGGGCCGATCTGGAAGCGGCGCTTGTTTTCAGGCACATCGATCCAGTATTTCCGGAGCCGCTCTCAAATGGAGCCGCAATCTTACAATCTTCCCAGCACGGGCTTTCTCCAGTTGCTCGGATGCCCGGGAAGCGGCTCCTACGCGTGTCCTTTGCTGACGAATTACCCCGTGCCGAATAGTCCGGCGCTGGTGGGCAGCGTGACTCTTTCGCAACCAGTGTCCGTGAATCAATGGCTCGGGATCGAGCGACTGGATTACTCGCCGGCGGATGGTTCGCAGCATGTCACGCTGCGGGTGCTGGGGTCGAATCTCGCACAGCCGGATTTCATCTGGTCTCCCTATCACGACTACATTTCCGGGCTGGCGCAACCGGTTTATAACATCGCTTCGAACTGGACGCGAGCATTCGGCGCGCTGACTACAAATCAGTTTGCAGCCGGATGGAACGATGAACGCCTTTCCTGGTCTCGGGCGAACCCGCAGGTTCCCACCCTCATCGTTACCGGCGGAAATACGGGTCAAATTCCATTGCTGCCCGGGAGTCCTGCCGCCTATGCCTTCGACGATAGCAGCCGGTATCTTCAGGCCTATGATGATGTGACGGTGATTCGCGGAAGACACATCCTGAAACTCGGCGCGGGTGGAATGTGGACCCGCACAGACGCTTTTCTTGGGTTCGGGCTCGGCGGAGAATATCTGTTTTGCAATATTGAACGCTTTGGTTTGAGTCTCCCCGGATGCCCGGGGGGAACCGGTCAACAGATTCCCGCAATTCAGTTCGCCGCATCGCTCGCTCGCGGCGATGCAAGTCCCACACAACCTGACCTCGCGCGTTTTTATCGAACTGCGCAATATTATTCGTTCGCACAGGACACGTTCAGAGTGACTCCGCGTTTTTCCGTGGAGCTTGGAATACGATTCGATTATTTTGGCGCTCCGGCATACGACGGCGGATTAAGAGATTGGAGGGTTCAGTTCGGATCCGGCGCGACTTTTGACCAGCGCGTGGCCGGCGCGACGCTCGAATCTCCCTCCGCTGCTTCGTCCACGCTATTCAGTTCCGGTGGACCCGCGCTGGCCCCAAGAACCGCTTTCGCTTACAACCTCTGGCCGGCATCGCGCACCGTTGTGCGTGGTGGCTTCGGGCTATTTTACGACCGGCTGTTCGATAATCAATGGCTGAACGCGACGAACAACAGCTTCGTGTTCGCCTCGCCCGTGAGTGTTCCAACTTATCTTCCCGTGGCCGCCGCGCTTCAATTTTACTCGAGCAACGCATTTGTGAGCGATTTCCCCAATCTTTCGGTAATTCAGCCGCACCTGCATGACGCGTACGCTCAGGATCTTTTTCTCGGCATCCAGAGTGAGCCGATTACGAACTGGTTCGTCGAGCTCAACGGCGCCGGATCGCTCGGGCGCCGGCTGATCACCAATGACGTTATTAACCGGAATTCCGTATTAAACAGTTCCATGCCTGCGATGCAGTATTTGAGCAACCAGGGTTTATCGGATTACTACTCCTTAAGCCTGGTCACGCGCTGGCGCATGAGTCATGGTTTTCTCCAGGCAGCCTACACGTGGAGCCACGCGATCGACATTCAAAGCGATGCGCTCGCCGGCAATTACTTCAACCTGGATTTTGTCAATATCGGACCAGCGCCCCAAAGTTCTCCCGTCGCTCCCAATGGCGCGGCGTTTTCCTATCCCAACGACAGCCGGGGAGACCGAGCCAGCGCTGACTTCGACCAGCGCCAGACACTCGTCTTTTACTCGCGGTGGCAAATTCCGAATTCCGGCAACCGCTCCGTTCACCGCATCCTCGGTGGATTCGCATTTTCGGAATTGGGCGCGATACGCTCAGGATTTCCGTACAGCATATTTACGGCGATTTCGCCGTCCACGCCTGAAGTGATTAACGCTCACGCCCGGCCATTGACTCCTCACCCGGGGCTCGCGCCCGAACCTGTCGCCGGCGGAGAACGTTTTTTCGATGCTTCCGAATTTTGCGCCGACGACACTTGCCCGTTACCGGCCTCCGGCCGCAATGCCTTCACCGGCCCGGGACTTATCAACCTGGATACCTCGCTGAGCCGCGCTTTTTATCTTTCCTGGCTAGGTGAAAAAGGCTCGCTCGTTTTCCGCGCCGATGCCTTTAATTTCCTAAACCACCCCAATCTCAACCCTCCCCGCAATATTCCGGGATCGAGCGACTACGGCGTCGCGCTTTTCGGCACTCCTCCGCAGACCGCCGGGTTTCCAGCCGTGGTACCGTTGACTCCCGCCACGCGAACCATCCAGCTCACCGTGCGGGCGGTGTTTTGATATGCGCGCACGCATCGCATGTGCGTTGATCGTCGCGTCCGTCACCCTTCGTGCGGCGGATGACGCTCCGGTCGGCATGATTCTCGCGGCGGAATCATCTTTCGTGCAACTGCCGGGGCTCGAAACCCAAATTGCGGCCCAACCCGGAATGGAATTGAAGCCTGGATACCGTTTGCGATCGGCTAACGGCACTCTGCGATTCGCTTTTTGTCCCTCCGGCACGGAACAAACCTTACTTCCCGGGCATGAACTGATCATTCCCCGCTCGACTTTGCCCGGAACACCGGGAGTTTTCACTGCCGTCAAAAAGCTGGTTTTCTGCGAACTGCCGCAGGCAACCACGCCTGATCCCGCCGGACTGGGAGCCGGTTTCGTTCCGGTCGAGCAAACCTCCGCTTCAAAAGTGGATCTTCTCGCGGCGACTCACAGTGCCATGGCCCTCTCTGCCGAAGGCAATCGCGCCAAAGCTGCCGAGGAATATCGGACAATCGCCCAGCAGTATCCGGGCGCCGTATGGACACGCGGCGTCACGTTGTCACGCACTCTTCCCGCGGCTCCCGATATCCAAGGCAAGACGTACGCGCTGCTGATCGGGATCTCCGATTATCCAAAGGAATCGCCGTTCCGCAGCCTTCAGTACGCCCACGCGGACGCGGAGGCTTTCGCCAGGTTCCTGCGCAGCCCTAAGGGCGGCTCAGTGCCGCCAGAGCAAATCAAGCTGCTGACCAACGCGCAAGCCACGCGCGACGGAATCGATTCCGCGGTCAGGAATTTCGTGAATCGCGCCGCTGGAAAACAAAATACGTTGATTTTATTCGTCGCCGGTCATGCCGATTTCCTGATCACGGAAAAAGATCCGGCGAGCGGCGCAGTCGTGAGTCGCGATCCCTATATTGTTACCGCGGACGTATATGGCCAGGATGTCAAATCGACCGGATATCCCATGGCCGAATTTCGCGCGCTTATCGCGGAACAGACTTTGCAGTTCGGCCGCGTCCTGGTTTATGCGGATATCTGCCACGCCGGTTACATCCGCGACACGGCCAGCGAGCGCGGCCTGGAACCAGCCGTCAAACAGGTTTTCGTCAATCGCCAGGGGAACGTCGGAGTCATGCTGGCCGCGGAAGCCAATAAGTTCGCGTTCGAAGCCGAGGAATTCGGTCAACATGGAGCATTTACCTACACAGTCCTGGAAGGACTCAACGGCGGCGCGGCGTTTCGAAATTCGAAAGCGATCACATTTGCCGATTTGTTCCGGTATGTCGTGAACGGTGTGGGGGATCTGACGAACAACACACAGGTCCCGGACAAGTTCGTTAATGACGATCAGATGGCCGTCCTCGACGATGTCACCCGGAATCCAGGAATTGTTCTCCCCAAAGCGACGCCTCTTCCCGAATCGGTAACGCGCCGGCGCAGAGGTTCGAGCGCGGTCGGATCGGATGCAGGTCAAGGCGGGAGTCCACAGGCCGCTTCAGATTTTGCTCGCCTGGCGCAGTCGGATCCGTTGGCCGCGGTCGATGCCTACCAGCGCCTGCAAACCGATCCCGCCGTGAGCGAAACGGTGAAAAACCGCAACGGGGAAATCCTCCGTGTGGCGCTCGAAGAACATGGCCAACAGGTCCTGATTCAGTATCTCCACGGCGAACAGATTCCTCAAACCAAAGCGGCTTTTGATCTCGGCGCACGATATTTCGAGGAAGCGCTCCGGCTCCCGGATGCGGCCGCCTTCGATGAGAGCCGCATGTGGTTTTGCAAAGGTCGAGCCTTGATTTTCGACCGCGAGGAAAGTCACTATCAGGAAGCCGAGCGCCTGCTCGAACGCTCGATTCTGCTGGACTCCGATCACGCCTATGCCTACAATGCGCTGGGCATCGCGTATCTCGAACAGGTCCGCCGGCATCCGGAATACTATTCGCGCGCGGTAGCGGCGTTCCATGACGCTCTGCGTTTTGCGCCCGCATGGGCCTATCCGATGCATAACCTTGCCCTCGCCTGGTCCGAGCAGGGTAATTTCGAAGCCGCCGCCGATAGCTATCGCCTGGCGATGCGCCTTGCTCCGCAGTATTCTTATCTGCCCTACAATCTCGCCTTGTTGAATCAACGCAGGAACCGCCTCGATGACGCGGATCAGCTCTACCGCCTGGCCCTTCGTCACGCGGAAGAGAATCGGCGATCCGGACTCGTCCCGCCTGTTACGCCCTGGCGCGAGCGCGCCGATATTCTGAATGGACTTGGCTCGATCGCCTCCGCGCGGCGCAAATACAAACTTGCGCAGGAGGATTATGAACAAGCTTTACAGGACGATCCCGAATCCGTTGCGGCCCGCTACAACCTTGCGAACCTGCTGAGCCGCGGCGGACCGTCTTCGCGCGCCGTTGACCTCTGGCGGGCGAACATCGCCGCTCAACCGGCGGAACCCGCTTCCCGGCTCGCGCTCGCGGCCTACTTCGAGAAAAATGGCGATCAGCCCGCGGCAATCCGCGAATACGAGGGCGCGATAAGCGTAGCGCCCGCGCATGTCGCGGCCAGGCAGGCTTTGGCAGGTCTGTACATGAATGCGAATCGCGCGCAGGACGCATACGACCAATTGAAACAAGCACAAAGTCTCTCTCCCGCGGACGCTCAAATCGCCGAACAGTTCGGCGACGCGGCTGCGAAGCTCGGCCTGACCGCGGAGGCATCGCGAGCATATCGCGAAGCCGCGCGGCTCTACAGCTCCGGAAGCGAACGAAAACGGATGGAACGAAAACTGAACTCCCTTTCCCGGCAGTAAAGGCGAGCGGCCCTCTTCGTGACAAAAAAAAGGCAGCGGAGAGATCTCCGCTGCCCTCCCGAATCGCCGCCCGTTCCAACTATGGGAGATTCGTTGCGATCAACTGTAGAAGTCCGCTATTCACAGCAACGTACTGATACAGCGGACCGCTCGAATCCATCGTTCCGAACTGATCCTGGCCCCAGAACACGAACGGGCCGGTGTAGTTCGCCGCGTGATAAAACAGCTCCACGTTGCTGTTGCTGTACAGCAGGTAATACCCGATCAGCACGTTTTTCGTGAACGCGTTCACGTCGCAGTCGCACAGATTCTGCGCGACCAGGCCCACGTTCACGCCGGCTTCCAGCGCTTGCGGAGTCTGGTTCGAAATCATTGGCGCGAAGTAAACGTCGTTGCCCACTACGTTGTTGACGACAAAGTTGTACGTGCCGCTCGGATAAGAAATCGCGTTCCAGTATCCGGCGAATGCGTCGCCCAAAATCTGCGATCCAACGCGCGGCTGGTCGACTTCGAAGGCGAGCAGCAGGCTCGAAAGCGGCAGCGTCGTTCCGGCCGTGCTGAACGCGGGTACCGACCCGACGTTCGCACCGTTGACGTAGATATCCAGCGCGTAAGCAAGTTGATTCGTGATGTTTACGGTCACAAGCTGCTCCGGCGCGGACGACGGATTGCGAAATGCGTAATCGTACCAATACCAGTTGCCGCCGATATAAGAGAACAGCGTCATGTACGTCACGCCGCCGTTTCCAGGCATGTTCAGCGTCGTCGAAAGGTTCTGTCCCTGATCCTGGTTCAACACATCGTTGCATTCGAAGCACGTGCCCATCCAGATCCAATAATCGGCAACCAGGTTGCCCGCTTGCCACACGAGTGTCTGTGGACTGGTCAGCGTCGATCCATTGGACGGCGTGATCAACTGCGCCGCCACCGGCTGGTTGTCCCGCGACGCGTTGAACTGGTAATCGATCCAATACCAGTTCCCATTCAGGCGCGTGAATAATGACACGTAGATGCGCCGCCCGTCGAGCGGCATATCCACCGTCCGTGAAAGATTGATCGCTTCGTCTTCATCCAACAGATCAACGCAGTCCTGGCAGCTTCCGATCCACAACGCGTACCGGTCCGCGCCGCTCGCCGCGGTCCACGCGAAGGTTTCTTCCGCCGCGAGCGTTGAGCCGTACACCGGCGAGATCATCTGCGCGAGCGAACTGGCCGTGACGGTGGAATCCTGCGCCTTTAGGGCGGCGGCCTTCCGGGCAGCCGCGCCGGTAGAGTTGACATCCACCAGTTGCGCTCTCCGGCTGCCTGAACTGATCGTCACCGAGTTCTGCGTCGATCCGTCCGGACGATTCGGCGCCGGCATCGAAACGGCGCTTTTCGGTCCATTCGTCTTCGTCTGGACGGGCATTTGCGGCGTTCCGGAAAACGCTTTGGAAGGCTTCCTGGATTTCGATCCCAGCAATCCCGCGTCGACCTTAACACTGCCGGTACCCCTCCGCATCTGGGGAATGGCCTGGTCGGCGGCCAAGCAAGCGCCGGCAGCGATCAGTAGTGCGAATCCTAACCTAATCATTTCGTTTCTCCTGAGGTGAAGTTGACTACCTGTCACCCGGATGTGCGCGATCCGGCCGGAAAAGGGGCAATGAGGGCGTGCGTTTATTCAATCGCCTTCGGTCGACCCCACCGCCATCCTGTAGGCTATTGCGCCGACGAAATCGCGTTCGGAGGCGTAACCGCGGCGGCGGCATTCGCGGGACTGACACCGGGCGAAGCGGGTCTGTATCAAATCAACCTGACGATCCCGCCCGGAGTGCCAACGGGCCAGGTCCCCGTCACGATTTCAGCCGGCGCTGCGAGCAGCTCGATTTACATGGCGATCCGGTAGCGGTGGATCTTCCCGCAGCTTCGCCTGGCTCATGCCGCGATCAGGGTAGATCCGGGGCGTCTTTCTTGAATTGGGCACTCATTTCTTCGAGAGTTTCTTCACTTTCCCGCATCGCATCCCCGTACTTTCCGAAATCCGATGGCGGCAATCCAAGACGCTCCCGTTCGGCCCGAATCTCCTGAAGACGCTTATCGATGAGCGGCAGCACGAACTCTACGCTGCCAGGACGGCCAGCCTCGGCCAGTTCACCGCGGAACAGAAGCAATTCGTACTCCTCCGCGGTGAGATCGCTGTAATGTTCGTTTTTGTTGGACGCCGTATCGGCCATGGCGTAGAGGCTATCAAATTTCCCGGCGCGCCGCACGCTTCCGTTACCCCTTCCTTGGAGAAATCACGCTCGTCACGGCAGGAGGGAATTCACATGGAAAGCATCGATCAAAAGCGGCCCCGCTGGCGAGGTTGGCTATTCCGGTGGCTCTGCCCCGCCTATCTCCTGGCGATCTTCGGGCTGCCGAGCGCAGTGGCGTTTGTGTTAGCCCGGAACTTTGCCGGCGCGGTCTTCGCGGTTCCCGCCTGGGCCGTTGCATTCTTGCTGGTTGCCGGCGTCCTCAGCCTGCCCCACCAGTTCGCCGTACGGCCGGGAAAATTCCGGTGCGACGTCCGCACCCGGATGTACTTCCACCGGCGCATGTATGGCTTGTGCTGGACGGCGGTCTACTACAATAAGCCCGTCTATTTCCTGTGCCTTTCGATCCCCCTTCTGAAGCGAATCACTTTCCGCCTGTTCGGTTACCGCGGCTCGATGAACTTCACCATCTATCCCGATACGTGGATTCGCGATCTTCCCGTGCTGCGTTTCGCAGATGGCGCCTACGTCTCTAATCGCGCGACGCTTGGAACCAACATCATCTTCAAGAACGGGTTCATTCTCGTCGGCCCTATCACGCTCGGCGAAAAGGCCCTGATCGGCCACCTCTCGATGATCGGTCCCGGCGTGAAGGTCGAAAGCAACGCCGAAATCGGAGTTGGAAGCGTCGTCGGAATCAGCGCCACGATCGAAGAATCGGCTTTCATCGGACCGTGCTCCGGTATCGGCCACGGAGCGCGAATCGGCAGGCGAGCCTCCATCGGACACAACTCCGTCATCGACTCCGGAGCGCAGGTCGGCGACGCCGAGCTGATAGCGGCGTGCACCAATATCAAACGTACGGCGGTGGCCAAATGCGTCTAGCCCTTCGCAACATCGTCCATGACCGCTTGCGCTTCTTGCTGACCATCTCAGGCATTGCCTTTTCGGCGTTCCTGATGATGTTCCAGGGAAGCCTGCTCGCGGGATTCGAGCGGGCCGCGTCGCACGTGATCGTTTCGATCGATGCCGACCTGTGGGTGATGCCCCGCGGCGTGCAGGCTTTCGATTTCGCGCCGCCTTTGCGCTCGGATTACTCGGGTATCGTGCGCGGCGTCCGAGGCGTCCGCTCCGTGGAGAAGATCGCCACCGGATTCGCTTTCTGGCAGCGCCCGAACGGCACGCGAAAAACCGTGGTCGTCATTGGAAGTGAATCCGCTCTTCCCGCCACGCTGCTTCCCGACACGGTGCTGGTGGACTCGGACGATTTCGCAGCCCTGGGAATCCGGGAGTTGCCCGCAGACATCGAAAGGAAAGTGCATGATCTGTTCCTTGTTGTGTTTCCTTGTTGTGTTTCCTTCGGGAGGCGCACTACAAGCTTTGGACGCCTTCCGCCGGACGACCTTACAGCGATTCGTTAGCTATGTCAAATGAAAAGTGCCGGTAGGCGTCGATCATCGTGGGATTGGCGACCTCCACCTTGAGCAGCTCTTCGGTCTGACTCACGGCGACAACCTGCCACTTCTCGTACCCCCTGAAGTCGGACAATGCGAGCCCGTTTGGCACACGCACTGCGTACTTGTCCGGCGCGGCGAAGGCCCCGGCCCCCAGGACCGCTAGCGCTATGCCAAGTGCGGCTGCTGAGACGATTTGTAAGCCGCGCGAGGGCAAAAACATTCTGCCAATCATGACTTTCCTCCTGCCAGATGTGCGAATGCGCAGCAGAGCGCATATGCCAGCTGTGGGTGCACGCCTCGGGCCAGGTCTGGCCGGCCGGTGCGAAATGCTGGAAATTGCTGCTATTTTGAGCGGCTTAGCGTGAACGCTTGTGCGGTCGGCCGTGGTGCCCAGATATCTAATGTCGACTGGCTGGCACCGCAGGTAGACTTTTCCAACGGTTCTTCGGGGTTGCCAAGTGTTGCCACGACTCGGTGCGGATGTGTGAACGCGGAGGATAACCCGGTGCCAGACTGCGTCTCTAACTTCAAGGGTATCGGCAACCTGGCCAGCGCCGTTCAGTGATCCGGGCGGAACGCGATTGGCCGTGGAACGCTTTAGCTTTCGATACCGATAGGAGGGTCCGAGATCGCACCATCCCGAGCCAGAATCGCGAAGGACCAAGAAGTCATTTCGCCTGCTGCGCCAGGACGTAGACCGAAAAATCGACGTTCGGCAACGTGAGAAACGGATCCCGATGCGACGTGGAAAACGCCGGCAAGAGGCCCGAAGGTCTTGATCGCTCGCCTTACCAGACCGGAGACGCCTACGGTAAAAGGCAGCCTTTCATCTGCTGGCAACCCAACAACGGATAGCTAATTCAGGAGCGACTCCCAGTTAGCTGGCACCCTTCCAGCTGGTCCAGGCGCGGGCTGCCCTTCGGGATGCGAACGCGGCGGAAGCAACTCCACACCCTTGATCGTCCGCTGCTTCTCGTAATCGAAGAACCAGTCCTCATCCGGCTCAAAGCTGGTTATGATCGGATGCCCCGTCGCCGCCGCATGCTTTGACGCATGCCGATTCGGAGAACTGTCACAACATCCGATGTGCCCACACTCCGCACACCGACGCAGATGAAACCACCAACCTGTCGGTGACGCTAGGCATTCCAAGCATCCGTCGCCACTTGGTTTCGAACGGAGATTGAATCCGCGGCGATCTTTCTTCATTTTCGATTGCTCCTTTAGGAACTTGTTGAAAAGCTCGCGCGAGCGTAGCCTTCGAGTCCATGAAAACGTCTTTGCATCATGCGCGGAGACGACCAACAACAAAACAACGTGTTCAGC
>Ga0335077_10002142_pt1 | contig 23569 bp, 25 predicted proteins | sample Lox_Sample_31_FD_207151 | JGI IMG/M metagenome (GOLD analysis project Ga0335077, IMG submission 207151) | Soil microbial communities from Loxahatchee National Wildlife Refuge, Florida, United States - Lox_Sample_3.1 | ecosystem: Environmental > Terrestrial > Soil > Wetlands | place: USA...
ACAGCGCCACGCCGGGCGTGGAGTCGGCGACGCCCCTCGCCGCCCCCGCCTCGGTGCCCCCCGAGGCCGCGAAGGCCCCGGCGCCGCCCCCGGCGGCTACCCCCGCCAAGGCCGCCCCGGCGGCGGCCGCTGAGCCCTCCGCCCCGAGGCCCGCCGCGGCCCCGGTCGCCGAGCCCGCCCCGGTGCGGGCCCCGGATCCCGCCGCCGAGCCCCCGCCGCCCCCGGTCCGGGCTGCACCGCCCCCCGAGCCCCCGAGCCCGGAGGCCCGCCTCGCCGGCGACGGCACGGTGAAGCTCAAGGACACCGTGAAGGTCGACCTGGAGCGCGTGGACAGCCTCGTCGCCATGATCGGCGAGCTCGTGGTGGTCGAGTCCATGGTGGTGAACGCCCCCGAGATCGTGCAGAGCGCCTCCCCCCGTGTGCGCAACTGCCTCGCGCAGCTCGCCAAGGTGACTCGCGACCTGCAGGACGTGGGCATGCGCATGCGCATGGTTCCGGTGAGCGGCGTCTTCCAGAAGATGGCGCGCCTCACCCGCGACCTCGGCAAGAAGGCGGGCAAGCAGGTCCGCATGCAGCTCTCCGGTGAGACCACGGAGATGGACCGGAGCATGGTGGAGCAGATCGCCGATCCGCTCGTCCATCTCATCCGCAACGCCTGCGACCACGGCGTCGAGCCGCCCGACGCCCGCCAGGCCGCCGGGAAGCCGGCCGAGGGGACCCTCCGCCTCTCCGCCTACCACGAGGGCGGGAGCATCGTCATCGAGATCGCTGACGACGGGCGCGGCCTGGACCGCGAGGCCATCGTGCAGAAGGCCGTCCGCCAGGGGCTCATCCGCAGCGCCGAGGGGATGAGCGACGCCGAGGTGGACGCGCTCATCTTCGCCCCGGGCTTCTCCACGGCGAAGAAGGTGACGGAGATCTCGGGTCGCGGCGTCGGCATGGACGTCGTGAAGAAGAACGTCGAGGCAATGCGCGGCCGGGTCACCATCCATTCCCGCACCGGCAAGGGCACCACCTTCAAGCTCGTGCTCCCCCTCACCCTCGCCATCATCGACGGGATGCTCGTGGCCTGCGGCGAGGAGCGCTACATCATCCCCACCCTCTCCATCGTCGAGTCGCTCCGCCCGGACCGGGAGATGCTCGTGTCCATGGCCGAGGTGAACGAGATGGTGAACCTCCGGGGCCAGATCCTCCCGCTCTTGCGGCTCGACCGGCTCTTCGGCCTCTCCGGTGCCCGCAGCGACCCCACCCAGGCGCTCGTGGTGGTGGTGGAGGGCGTCGGCCGGCGCGTGGGCCTCCTCGTCGACGAGGTGATCAGCCAGCAGCAGGTGGTCATCAAGACCCTCGGCGAGGGTCTCGGCGAGACCCCCTCCGTCGCCGGCGGGGCCATCCTTTCGGACGGCCGCGTCGGTCTCATCCTGAACATCGAGCAGATCGTGGGCCTGTCCCAGCGGCGGGCTCCCGCGCGCCTGCCCCAGGTCCTTCCCCACGCGGCGCGAGCCGCGGTTTCCATGGAGGTTCGTCCATGAACGCCGATGTCCACAAGAACGACCCCGTCAGCCCCGGCACCTGGGAGGCCGCCGCCACTCTGGCCGGAAAGTTCATGACGTTCAAGCTCGGGAACGAGGAGTACGGCATCGAGATCCTGAAGGTCCGCGAGATCATCGGCCTCATGGAGATCACCCGCGTGCCGCGAGTCACCCCCTGGGTCCGCGGCGTCATCAACCTGCGCGGCAAGGTAGTCCCGGTCGTGGACCTCCGCGTGAAGTTCGGAATGAGCCCGACCGCGGCCACGGAGCAGACCGTCATCATCGTGGTCCAGTGCGCCGTCGGCGGGCGCGAGCTCACCATGGGCATCCTCGTCGACCAGGTGCTCGAGGTCCTCCCCCTCGAGGCCTCCCAGATCGAGCCCCCTCCCTCCTTCGGGACCGGAGACTTGGACGCCGGGTTCATCCTCGGGGTGGCGAAGGCGGAGAAGCGGGTCATCTTCCTCCTCGACATCGGCAAGGTGCTCTCGGCCTCCGAGGCGCTGGAGATGGCGACGGTGCAGGCCTAGCGCCTTTCCCGGGACCGCGAGGGAGCTCGCGCCCCGGGAGCCGCTCGAGCGACGCCCCGGACGAGACCCAGAGCGCCCATGCAACCCGCCGTCTTCCAGCGCTTCGCGCGCCTCGCCTACGACAAGGCCGGGATCGCCATCAAGCCGGAGAAGGTCGCGCTCGTGAACGCTCGGGTGGCGAAGCGCCTCCGGGCCCTGTGCCTCGACAGCGCCGAGAGCTACATCGACTACCTGGAGGCGGACAAGACCGGCGAGGAGCTCACCCGCTTCCTCGACCTCATCTCTACCCACTTCACGAGCTTCTTTCGGGAGAAGGACCACTTCGACCTCCTCGAGGAGGAGGGGCGCCGATGGGTCGCCGAGGGGCGGAAGCGGGTGCGGCTGTGGTCGGCGGCCTGCTCCACCGGCGAAGAGCCCTACTCCATGGCCATGACGCTCCTCGACGTCCCCGGCCTCGCCTCGACCGACTGGCGCATCCTCGCCACCGACATCGCCGTGGCCACCCTCGAGGAGGCGAAGGCAGGGCGCTATCCCTCCGGGCGCATCGAGGCAGTCCCGGACTCCCTGCGGAAGCGCTTCTTCGCCTCCGCGCCGAGCGGCGGCCACCACGAGGCCGTAAGAGCCCTCAAGGAGCGCATCTTCTTCCAGAACCTGAACCTCGCCGCTCCGCCCTACCCCATGCGCGGGCCCCTCGACGTCGTCTTCTGCCGCAACGTCCTCATCTACTTCGACCAGCCCACTCGGGCCCGCCTGATCCACGAGGCGGAGCGCCTCCTCGCTCCCGGCGGGCTCTTCTGCGTCGGACACACCGAGACCCTGAGCGGGCTGCAGACCAAGTTCCGGATGGTGCGACCCTCCGTGTTCCGCAAGTCCGAGGACGGAGGATGCGATTGACCGCCCTGACCGTCGAGATCTCCGACATGAAGGTGAGCTCCAACCCGGCGGACATGCTCATCACCTACGCGCTCGGCTCCTGCATCGCGGTGATCGTGCACGACCCCGTTCGCAAGGTGGGCGGGATGATCCACTACATGCTGCCGCTCTCGGAGATCTCGCCGGAGAAGGCGCAGGAGAAGCCGGCCATGTTCGCCGATACCGGAATTCCGGAGCTCTTCCGCTCCATGTACGGGATGGGCTGCGACAAGAAGAACCTGGTGGTGAAGGTGGCTGGCGGCGGCGCCCTCTACGACGACAAGGGGCTCTTCAACATCGGCAAGCGCAACTACACGGTGCTCCGAAAGATGTTCTGGAAGGCCGGCGTCATGATCTCCGCCGAGGACGTGGGCGGCGCGAAGTCCCGAACGGCCCGCCTGTGGGTGGGCGACGGGCGCTGCACCATTGCGTGCCAGGGCCAGGAGGTGGAGCTGTGAGCGCGTCCGCGGAGATCCTCTCCCATGTGAACCGACTGCCCGCCTTCCCGGCCAGCGCCGCCCGGCTCGCCGCCCTCCTCGACGACGAGAGGGCCGGCGCCCCCGAGGTGGAGAAGGTCATCCGCCCCGACCCGGCGCTCACCGCGAGCCTGCTCCGCATCGCCGCCTCGGCCTACTTCAGTCCCCGGAACCGCCCGGAGACGGTCCGGCAGGCGGTCACCCTGCTCGGGGTGAAGCGGACTTTCGAGGTCGCCTCCGGGGCCGCCCTCGCCTCCATGATTCCGGCGCGGCTCCCCGGTTATGACCTCGAGGCTCGGGCTTTCTGGCTCCACTGCGTGGCGGTGGCGGTGTTCTCGGAGCGGCTGGCCAAGGAGATCGGGGGCCGCTCCCCGGACTTGCTCTTCACCGCCGGCCTCCTCCACGACATCGGCAAGCTCGTCATCTCCGCCTTCGTCCAACGGGAGAGCCCCTCCATCCTCCTCAAAGCCCGGGCCGGCATGGACTTCTCCGCCGCCGAGCGCGAGGTGCTGGGGGTGGACCACGCCGAGGTCGGGGCCCACGTGGCCGCCACCTGGCACCTGCCGGAGCCGGTGGCCTGGGCCGCCCGCTGGCACCACCGCCCCGCCAGCGCGCCGCAGATCGCGGACCGCTCGCTCGTCGACCTCGTCCACGCCGCCGACGTCCTCGCCATCTCCCTCGGGATGGGGACGGACACCGGCGAACTCGCGCGCAGCGTGGACTCGGAGGCCTGGGCCCGGCTGGGACTCAACGTCCGGCGCATGGAGGCGGTGGCGAGCGAGGGACTGCAGTCCGTGAAGGAACTCGCCGCGGCGCTCGGGGAGGCGAAATGAGCTATCGGGTACTGATCGTCGACGACTCTTCGGTCGTCCGCTCCATGGTGAGGAAGGCGGTCTCCATGGCCGGCCTCGACATCGAGGAGGTGCACGAGGCCGGCAACGGACGCCAGGCGCTCGAGACCTTGCAGCACCACTGGGTGGACATCGTCTTCACCGACCTCCACATGCCGGAGATGACGGGAATCGAGCTCGTGGAGGCGATGGCGCGCAGCGGCGTGCTCGCCACCACCCCGGTGGTGGTGGTCTCCTCCGACCCGAGCGAGAGCCGAGTGGAGGAGCTCCGCCGCCTGGGCGTCCGCGCCTATCTCAAGAAGCCGTTCAGGCCCGAGGGCTTCCGCGCAGTGGTCGAGGAGGTCCTCCAGGCCTCGAAGGAGGCGAAACATGCAGGCTGAGATGACAGGCGAGCGCCTGGCCGAGCTCGTCGCCGATACCCTCGAGGAGGCCGCCTTCGTCTTCACCGAGCCCGTCGACCCGCCTCCCGCCTTTCAGGGGGAGGTGCTCGAGGCCCGGCTGCAGTACTCCGGGCCGAAACGCGGCGTGCTGGGCTTCCGCGCCTCCGCCGACTTCGCCGCCGGGCTCGCCGCGAACCTCCTCGGGATCGATCGGACCGATCCGGAGATCGACAAGCGTTCTGCCGACGCCCTCGGCGAAATCGTGAACATGCTGGCCGGGGCGGTGGTGCTCGAGCTCTTCGGCCCCTCCGCCCAGACGAGCATCGGCGTTCCCTCCGTGAAGGAGGCGGCCGCAGCCCCGATCGTGGAGGGCGTCGTCACCCACCTCGCTACCGAGGACGGGGACCGCCTCGACGTCTTCCTGCGCCCGGCGAACGGGAGCTCCTCGTGATCCGGGTGCTCGTCGTAGACGACTCCGCGGTCGTCCGGCAGATCTTCCAGACCGAGCTCGGGAAGGACCCGGGGATCCAGGTAGTGGGGGCCGCCCCGGACCCCTACGTGGCCCGCGACATGGTGGTGGAGCGCAAGCCCGACGTCCTCACCCTCGACGTCGAGATGCCGCGCATGGACGGCCTCACCTTCCTGCGCAAGCTCATGCACTACTACCCGCTCCCGGTGATCGTGGTGTCGTCCCTCACCCCGTCGAGCGGCGAGCTCGCCATGGAGGCGCTCGCCTCCGGCGCCGTGGACGTGATGTGCAAGCCGGGGGGCGCCTACACCGTCGGGGACATGACCGCGGACCTGATCGAGAAGATCAAGGCGGCCGCCCACGCGGACGTGAGCCGCCACCGCCCGAGCCGGGACGGAGCGCCGGAGCCCGCCGCCGAGGTGAAGCCGCTCGGCCGGACCACGAACCAGGTCCTCGCCATCGGGGCCTCCACAGGCGGCACCGTGGCCCTGGAGGTCATCCTGGGGGCCCTGCCGCCCGACGCTCCGGGCGCGGTCGTCACCCAGCACATGCCCGAGACCTTCACGAACTTCCTGGCGAAGCGCCTCGACCAGACCTCGCACGTCCGCGTCCGGGAGGCAAAGGACGGCGACTCCATCGTCCCCGGCGTGGCGCTCGTGGCGCCCGGGAACCGTCACCTGGTAGCGCGCCGCTCCGGCGCCCGCTACCTCGTCCAGGTGAAGGACGGCCCGCGCGTGAACCGCCACCGACCCTCCGTCGACGTGATGTTCCAGTCGGTGGCCCAGGCCGCCGGCAAGAACGCCATCGGGGTGATCCTCACCGGCATGGGAGGCGACGGCGCCCAGGGCCTGCTCGCCATGCGCCAGGCCGGCGCCGCCACCATCGCCCAGGACGAGGCCACCTCGGTCGTCTGGGGCATGCCCAAGGTCGCCATCGACCTCGGCGCCGCCTCGAAGGTCCTGCCGCTCCCGTCGATCTCCGCCGAGATCGTCCGCCTGGCCACCGCCGCCTCCGAGGTCGCGGCCCGGCCGGGCCAGCCGGAGCCACGCCCGCCCACGGGATCCCCCCGGGCCTGAGCCGGGCGGGCCCCGGACCGGCCCGCCGCCCTTTCCTCCTCCCGCCGAGAAACGGAGAAGAGACTCCATGCAGATCCTCATCGTCGACGACAGCAAGGCCATGCGGGCCATGATCATCCGCAGCGTGAAGGCGGCCGGCCTCCCGGAGCTTGGCATCGCAGAGGCGGCGAACGGCGTCGAGGCCTTGGCCGCCGTCCACCAGAACCCCCCGGACCTCGTGCTCACCGACTGGAACATGCCGGAGATGAGCGGCATCGAGTTCGTGGAGGCGGTCCGCGCCGAGGGGAGCGCCGTCCCCATTGGCTTCGTCACCTCCGAGCAGAACCCGAACATCCTGGAGCGGGCCTACAAGGCCGGCGCCCTCTTCGTCCTCGCGAAGCCGTTCACGCCCGAGGGGTTCAAGGCCGCCCTCTCGAAGGCGATGTAGCGGGTCGGTCCGCTCGGACCCGGGTCCGCCGTGACAGGCGGGACCCGGGGCGGCTCCGACCTCGGGCCTCTCCCCCCCGGGCTCTAACCACCGGAAAGAGCTCAACTCCTGAAACGGCCGGCGCCAAGCCGTCCGCCGGTCGGATCGGGATCGCGGTTTGCAGTGGGTGTGTCTCGGGCGACCCTCGCCCCTCTATGCGACCTCTACCTACCCCAGAACGTATGGCCGCCCTGGTGTCCGGGGTGACGGAAACCATGCTGGGCCTGTCCTTCGCTCCAGAGAAGAACGGGAGCCCGGTCGACTCACTCATCTGGAGAACGGCGGTGCTTCCCATCCCGGGGAAGCAGCCCCTCACCGTCGGGCTCTCCTCGGACGAAAACGGCTGCAAGCAGCTTTCCTCGGCGATGTTCGGCTCCCCCACCGTGGACCAGAGCATGATGGAGGACTCCCTCCGCGAGCTCGTGAACATGACCGCGGGGCTCCTCAAGAGCACGATGTCCCTCGACCAGCCCCTCGGCCTCCCCACCATCGTGGAAGGCAAGAAGGTGCCGCCGAGTCCCCGCGAGCAGCCCGGGCAAGCCGTGGTGCTCCGCGGGAAGGAAATCGGGCTCGTACTGTGGATCTTCGAAGGGCTGTTCTAGGAGAAAACCGGATGGCAACCATTCTCACCGTGGACGACAGCCGGTCCGTACGGACCATCGTGGCGAAGCAGGTGAAGGACCTGGGGTTCGAGGTCGAGGAGGCCGAGGACGGCGTGCAGGGACTCGAGAAGCTCGGCGGTCGCGAGTACGACCTCGTGCTCCTCGACGTCACCATGCCGAACCTGGACGGCCCGGGCATGCTCGCCAAGATGCGCGAGGCCGGGAACAAGACCCCGGTCATCATGCTCACCTCCGAGTCCAAGCGCTCCGTGGTCTCGGGCGTCATGAAGATCGGCATCGCCGACTACATCCTGAAGCCCTTCAAGCCCGAGGAGCTCCGCGCCAAGGTCCTCTCCGTCCTCCAGGGCGAGGGCGGGGCCGAGGAGGTGCTCGCCGTCTCCTCCGACCCGGCGCCGCAGGCCCCGGAGCCCTCCTCCCAGGCCCGGGTCGAGACCGGCAAGCAGTTCGTGGACGTGCTCGTGGTGGACGACATGGAGAACGTCCACAAGAAGCTGCGCACCATGCTCCCGAACCACATCACCCTGAACGGGGTGACGAGCGCCCAGGCGGCGCTGCAGACCTGCCGCCAGCGCGTCTTCCGGGTGGCGCTCGTCGACACCGAGATCCCGGACGTGGACAGCGCCGTCCTCGCCCAGCAGCTGAAGGTGCTGCAGCCCCACGCCGCCTTCGTGGCCCTGGCCCTCCGCACCACGAACGACGTGATGGGCGAGGCCCGCGCCCAGGGGTTCGACAACGTCCTCTTCAAGCCCTTCAACCAGGACAACGTCGACGACTTCCTCGGCCAGTACTTCGACAACCTCGACCTCCTGAGCGCGGAGGAGAACGTGCTCAAGGTGGCGGCCTTCACCGGCCGGGCCGACCGCATCGACAAGTACTTCGCTCGCATCGCCGAGACCTACGGGTCCCTGCTCAACAAGGTCGCGGCCGCCTGCTTCGAGGACGTGGTCCTCGACGTGAGCGCCGCCCCGACCACCGGCGACAAGCTCGCGAAGTTCCTCCTCTCCTCCGCCGACCAGGCGAAGCAGGTGGGGATGCGCTTCGCGGTGGTGGGCACCGCCGATCTGCAGAAGATCCTGAATAGCTACACCGAGACGAAGGAGCTTCGCTTCTACGGATCGGTGCCGGAGGCCCAGGCCGCGGCGCAGGCCTGAGGAAGCCCTCCCCATGGGCGCGGAACGCCTCTCGGAGCAGCTCGAGCAGATCGTCCTCAAGCGCATCGCCGAGGACTCGCTCATCCTGCCCACGCTCCCGGCGGTGGTGACGAAGGCCCTCGAGGTGCTGAAGGACCCGGACGTCTCCTTCAAGCACGTGGGCACCATCATCGAGCGAGACCCGGTGCTCGCCGCGCGGCTCCTGCGCCTCGCCACCAGCGCCGCCTTCGCCGGCGGCACGAAGAAGGTCACCCTCCCCGAGGCCTTGACCCGCCTCGGGGCCAAGGCGGTCCGCGGCCTGCTCGTCGAGGCCACCGCCCAGAAGGTGTTCGTCTCCCGGGATCCGAAGATCGCCGACTCCATGAAGCGGGTCTGGCAGCACTCGGTGGCGGTGGCCACCCTCTCCCGCGACGTCCTCGCCCTCTCCGGGAACGCGGACTCCGAGGCCGCCTACCTCGCCGGGCTCCTCCACGACGTGGGGAAGCCGGTGGTGGCCTCCTTGCTCCTCGAGTTCGAGCGCCAGGTGACCGAGGTCTACAACCGCCCCTTCATCGACTCCGCCGAGTGGGTGGCGGTGATCGGCCGCACCCACCGCGCGGTGGGAGTGGCGCTCGGCGAGAAGTGGAACATGCCGGAGCAGGTGACGCGCTGCATCCGCGACTCCGCCGAGTACGACAACGCGGACCGCGCCTCCCTCGTGAACATCGTCTGCTTCTCGAACTCCCTCGCGAAGAAGACCGGGATCCACGCGGGCACCATCGACGCGGACGAGGTGGACGCGCTCGTCATGATCGGGCGCTCCATCATCGGGGCGAACGACGAGATCATCAAGACGCTCACGCGCGGCTTGAAGGAGCGCGTCTCGAACCTCTACGACTAGACCGGGCGCCGGGCCTCGACAGGCGGCGAGGGTCCGTCGGCGGAAGATCCCCTCAGTCTCCTGGGTGATCCCGCCTCCCCGATCGTCCCCGTCTGCGAATTCGTCCCCGCTCCCTCGCGGCTGCCTACCCCCTCCTGCGGGCGCGTCTCGGGACAGGACCAAGAGGACCCCTCCGCTTTGGATGGCGCGCCCCCAAGGCCCCGAGGGCCGCCGTCCAGGGAAGAGCCCGCCGCTCTCGGCCCAAACTCGACGCCGCCCTCCACTCCAGGGCGAGTGGTCGCCGGCCCGGCGGGGGGCCAGCCCACCTGCCGTGAAGGCCTCGCACCCTCGTGCCCCGCCGCCGGCGCGCGCTCCCGGAACGGGCCCGGTCTCCGGTGACGGTCGCGCGCCTACCCCGGCGCCCTCTGTGGGAGCGTCAGGGGTGGCCCCGCGCCCGTCACGCCGCTGACCGGAGCCAGCGCCCCCATCCGCTGCGCCGTCAGGGCCCTGACGCCGGACGCGGTTCCGGGGCGCTTTCCGGGCCCCGAGGGGCGGCACGCGCCTTGCTCAAGACCCCGGGAGAGAGGACACCCCATGGCCGAAGAGCCCGAAAAGAAGGAAGAGACCGAGCCCGAGCCGGCGAAAGCGAAGGGCGGAGGCTCCAAGCTGGTCGCCATCCTCTTGGCGGCGAACAGCGTCATGCTCGCCGGCGTGCTCGCGGCCGTCCTCCTCCGGTCCGGAGGGGCCAAGGCGGCCGGAACCAAGGAGGACGGGCACGAGGCCGCGGCCGCGAAGGGCGAGAAGGCGAACGCCGTCGGGCCGACGCAGAAGCTCACCGACTTCGTCGTCCACCTCCGCGACGTCGACACCGACCGCTACGCCCGCGTCTCCTTCGAGATCGAGGTCGCGAGCGAGGCGGACAAGGAGCGGCTGGGGAACTCGCTTCCCCGGGTGCGAGACGGCTTCATCGCCTACCTCTCCGACCGCACCTTCGACGAGCTCCGGGGAAGCGAGGGGCTCGGCCACACCAAGGACGAGCTCTTGAAGCTCGTGCAGAAGACTCTCCCCGACCTGCCGGTGAAGGGGCTCTACATCACCGACATCGTGGTGCAGTGAGGCTGCCGTGCCCGCGACGCTGACACCGGAGGAAGTCCGAGCGCTCATGAGCGCGGTCCAGGAGGGCCGCGTAATCCAGGATGCGCCCGAGCAGAACGGCGAGGTCGTGAACTACGACCTCACCAGTCAGGACCGCATCATCCGCGGCCAGATGCCCACGCTCGACGCCATCAACGAGCAGGTGGCGTCCATGCTGGGGATCGGGCTCGCCGGCCGGACCCGGCTCGCCCTCCGCGTGAACTCCACCCCTGCCACCCTCCTCAAGTTCGCCGACCTGACTCCGCTGCTCGCGCCCCCAGCCTCCGTGTGCGTGCTCGGCCTGGGCGCGGCCCACGGCTTCGCGCTCGCGGTCCTCGAGCCGGGTCTCGCCGAGGCCCTGCTGGCCGCGGCGCTCGGCGACCGGCGCGCCCGGCCCGCCGACGCCCTGCCCGAGGGGCGCCGCGAGTTCACGGCCGTGGAGCAACTCGTCCTGCGCCGCCTCCTCGGGATCCTCACCGAGGCCATGTCCACCTCCTGGAACCCGGTCATCCCCTTCCACCCCGAGGTGCTGCGCTTCGAACTCGACCCGCGCATGGCCACCATCGCTCCCCCGAGCGACGTGGGCATCGTCTCCGCCTTCGAGCTCAAGGGCGGAATCGAGGGGCGCCTGCAGCTCGTCATTCCCTACGCGGCGGTGGAGCCGGCGAAGACCCGGCTCGCCTCCCCCCGGCGCCTCTCCCAGCGAGCCGACGAGCGATTCGCCGAGGCCCTCGCCCACGAGGTGGAGCAGGTAGCGGTGGAGATCCGCGGCATCTTCGGCCGCACCAACGTCCCGTTGGCGCGCTTCCTCGAGCTCCAGGAGGGGGACGTGCTCATGCTCGACAGCAGCGAGATCGGCAGCCTCCCCGTCCTGGTAGAGGGGCGCGAAAAGCTGCGCGGGACCCCGAGCGTCGCCGCTGGAAGCCTGGCCCTGGTGGTGGAGCGCAGCCTGTCCGCGGTGGCAGGCCTCTCCGCGACCGGAAACTAGAGGAACGGAAGACCCATGGAACCTGGCAAGCAACCGACACCGAACGAACCCCCGGCCCGGCGACTCGACCTGCTCCTCGACGTCCCCCTCCACGTCGACGTGGAGCTCGGTCGCGCCCGCATGACCATCCAGGACCTCCTGGCCCTAGGCCCCGGCTCCGTCATCGAGCTCGACAAGGTCGCTGGAGAGGCCCTCGACATCCTCGTGAACGATCGCCTCGTGGCGCGCGGGGAGGCCGTGGTCGTGAACGACAAGTTCGGCATTCGCATCACCGACATCGTCAGCCCGCAAGAGCGCATCCAGCGCCTGCGCTAGAGACCGGCGCCCCATGACCGCGCTCCTCCTCGCCCTGGCCCTCGCCGCCGACCCCGCCCCCGCCGCACCCCCGGCCGAGGCGCCAGCCCCTGCCCCGGCGGCGCCCGCCGTGCCGGCCCTCCTCGAGCCTCTCGCCGCCGTCGCTCCTCCCATGCCGTCCCTGGTGACGGCCCTCCCCGCCCTCTCCGCCCTCGCGGCGCTGGGTGCGGCGGCACTCCTCCTCGGACGGAAGCGCCGGGGCCCGGGGCGGCGCCTCCTCCAGGTGATCGAGACCGCACACCTCGGCCCCAAGCGCCAGCTCGTGGTGGCGCGCCTCGGCGGGGAGCTCCTCCTCCTCGCCTCGAGCGAGTCGGGCATCGCGCTCCTCTCCTCCCACCCCGACTCGCCAGCCGAGGAGCCAGCCGCCCAAGCCCCAGGCCGGCCCGAGGCCGCCCCGCCGCCCGGCCCCGGGGAGGGCCCGCTCGCCGGCGTGGCGCAGCTCTTCGGTCGGCTCCGGCGCGCTCCGAAGGGCCCGCCGGAGGGCACCGCCTTCGAGTCCCTCCTCCAGGAGAGCTCCGACGACCTCGAGCTCCGCCGCAAGCTCGCGCGCGGGCTCAGCGGGCGGGTGGCATGACCCCCGCCCTCGCCGCCGCCGGCACGGACTCGGCGGTCACGCTGAGCCTCCAGGGCGGGGGCTCGGCGGCGGTGAAGCTCTTCATCCTCCTCACCGCCCTCTCCTTCGCCTCGGCGCTCGTCGTCTCCGTCACCTCGTTCACCCGCATCATCATCGTCCTCTCCTTCCTCCGGCAGGCGCTCGGCACCCAGCAGCTGCCCCCCAGCCAGGTGATGGTCGGGCTCGCCCTGGTCCTCTCCGGGTTCGTGATGGCGCCCACCGGGACCAAGGTGTGGGACGACGCTCTCTCTCCGTACCTCGAGGACAAGATCACGACGCCCCAGGCCATCGAGCGCGCCAGCGGTCCGGTGCGCACCTTCCTGCTCCGCCAGACGCGGGAGCAGGACCTGGCGCTCTTCTACGAGATCTCGGGCCGGCCGCGCCCCACCCGGGGCGAAGAGATCCCGCTCACCGTGGCGGCACCGGCCTTCATGGTCTCCGAGCTCACCACCGCCTTCCGGATGGGGCTCTACCTCTACATCCCGCTCCTCCTCGTGGACGTGATGGTGGCCGGGATCCTCATGTCGCTCGGGATGATGATGGTGCCGCCTCCCCTCATCTCCCTGCCCGTCAAGGTGGGCGTCTTCGTCATGGCCGACGGCTGGAGGCTCGTGGTCGCCTCTCTGGTGAGGAGCTTCTCGTGAGCCCGACCCTTCCCGGCGCCCTCTTCCGGGACGGCCTCCTGCTCGTGGCGAGCGTGGGCGGCCCGCTCTTCCTCACCATGCTCGTCACCGGGGTGATCTTCGGGATCCTCCAGGCCGCCACCCAGGTGAACGACCCGGCGGTCTCGTTCTTGCCCCGCATCGCGGTGGGGGCGGTGGTGCTCTGGTTCGCGGGGGGCTGGATGCTGGAACGGCTTTCCGGGTTCCTCGCCAAGTCGATCCTGCAGATGGCGGGAGGCATGTGAGATGGAGGTGCTCGCCGCCCAGGGCCTGGGCTACCTGCTCGTGCTCTTCCGCACCGCGGGCCTCCTCGTCGGCGCGCCCATCCTGGGAGCGCGCGTCGTCCCCGTCCGCATCCGGCTCGCCTTCTCCCTCGTCCTCTCCCTCGCGGTCTTCACCGGCGCCGGCTCCCCGGCGGTGACGCCGCCCTCCGGACTCCCGCCCCTGCTCCTCGACATCGCCGCCGAGACGGCGCTCGGGCTCCTCGCCGGCCTCTCGGCGCGCTGGGTCCTCGACGCGGCGGTGGCTGCCGGCCAGGTGATCGGGATCTCCATGGGCATCGGCTTCGCCTCGCTCGTGGACCCCTCGAGCGGCGCCAACTCGAACGCGCCCGGGGAGCTCCTCCTCACCCTCGCCCAGCTCTCCGCCCTGGCGCTCGGGATCCACCGGGAGGCCATCGGGTGGCTCGCTCGCTCGGTGCGGCTGTGGCCCCCCGGGACCGACCTCCCGGTAGCGACGCTCGCGAGCCGCGCCATCGGCCAGGCTGTGCTCGGCGTCACCCTCGCCGTCCGGGTCGCCTTCCCGGTGCTCGGCGCCGTGGTGGTGGGCTACGCCATCATGGGGGTGCTGGGCCGGGCGGCCCCGCAGGTCTCGATCCGGAGCATCGGCTTCTCGGTCGCCATCCTGGCGGGCGGGGGCGCCCTCTACCTCGTCGTGCCGGGCGCGTCCGAGGTCATCGCCCGCTCCACGGTCGCCGCCTTCTCCCGCTAGCGAGACATGGCCGACCAGGAGAACAGGACAGAAGCACCGAGCGGACGACGGCTCGAGAAGGCGCGGGAGGAGGGCCAGGTCGCGCTCGGCCGCGACTTCACCCTCCTCGCCGGGAGCGCGGCCGCCGGAGTCGGGGTGTGGGCGTTCGCGGGCGCCATCCGCTCCGGCATCCAGGCCATGGTCGCGAACTCGATCCTCACCCTCCCGGAGACCCCGTTCCGGAGCCTCCCCACGCTCGCCGCCGCTCCGCTCTCGGCGGTGGTGGCCTGCGCCCTCCTCGGAGCAGCCGGGGCGGCCGCGGCCACGCTGGCGCAGACCCGAGGTGGGTTCTGGCCCCACCGCGCCCTCCCCGACCTCGGCCGCGTCTTCGGCGGCGGCCGGCTCGGCCGCCTCTTCTCTCGCGAGTTCCTGGCCGACCTGGGACTCTCCCTCGTCAAGGTGGTGGCGCTCGCCTGGGCGGCCTGGAGCGCGGTGCGCGACGACCTCCTGGCGCTGCCCCGGCTCCTCACCGTCTCGGCCCCCGACCAGGTGGACCGGACCTTCGGCCTCCTGCGGAAAGCGGGCGTCAGGGTCGTGGCGGTAGCCCTCCTTCTGGCGGGCGCGGACCTTGCAATCCAACGCTTCCGGTTCACCAAGAGGATGCGAATGACGAAGCAGGAGGTCAGGCGCGAGGCCAGGGACGACGTCGGCGATCCCTTGATCCGCGGCAAGCGGAAGAAGCGCCACCGCGAGATCTCCCGCAACCTCGCCAAGGTCGAGGTCCGGCGGGCCGACGCCCTCGTCGTGAACCCCACCCACGTGGCCGTGGCCATCCGCTACCGGCGCGACGAGGGGCGGGCCCCCCGCGTCACCGCCAAGGGCAAGGGGGCGCTCGCGGAGTACATGCGCGACCTCGCCCGCGAGAACGCCGTGCCCATCGTGGAGAACATCCCGCTCGCTCGCCTCCTCTACCGGAAGGTGAAGGTGGGCCGCGAGGTCCCGGCCGCCACCTACAAGGCGGTGGCCGCCATCCTCGCCTACGTCTACCGCATCACCGGCCGCGCCGGGACGAAGGAGGCGAGGCCGTGAGCGCCCAGCGCCCGGTGGCGCCCGCCGAGACCCTCATGGCGGTCGCCGTGCTCGGCGTCCTCGCCCTGCTCGTCGTCCCCGTTCCGGCCCCGGCGCTCGACGTCCTGCTCGCCTTCTCCGTCGGGCTCGCAGTGCTCATGCTCCTCATCGCGCTCGGGCTCCGGCGCGCCATCGAGTTCTCGGTCTTCCCCTCCCTCCTTCTCATCATCACCCTCTACCGGCTCTCGCTGAACGTCGCCACGACGAGGCTCATCCTCCTCCACGGCGCCGAGGGAGCCGGGGCCGCCGGCCACCTCATCGAGAGCTTCGGCCGCTTCGCGGTGGGCGGGAGCCTGGTCGTCGGCCTCGTCATCTTCCTCATCCTGCTGGTGGTGAATTTCGCGGTCATCACCAAGGGCTCCGGTCGCGTCTCGGAGGTGGCCGCCCGCTTCATCCTGGACGCCATGCCCGGCAAGCAGATGTCCATCGACGCCGACCTGGCGGCGGGGATCATCGACGACCGGGAGGCGCGCCGTCGCCGGGACGAGCTCGCGCAGGAAGCCGAGTTCTTCGGCGCCATGGACGGCGCGAGCAAGTTCGTCCGCGGCGATGCCGTGGCCGGCATCGTCATCACCGCCATCAACCTGCTGGGCGGCCTCGCCATCGGGGTGCTCCGGGACCACCTCTCCCTCTCCCAGGCGGTCGAGACCTACAGCCTCCTCACCATGGGAGACGGCCTCGTCTCGCAGATCCCTGCGCTGCTCGTGTCCACCGGCGCCGGCATCGTGGTCACCCGCGCCGCCGGGGCCGACATGGGCACCCAGGTCGGCGCCCAGATCTTCGGTCGCCCCCGCGTGCTCAAGACCGCCTCGGCGGTGCTCGCCGCCATGGGGCTTCTGCCGGGGATGCCGCTCCTCGCCTTCGGCGCGCTCGCCGCGGCCCTCTTTGCCGCCTCCAAGCGGGCCGAGGGCGCGGAGAAGCGGCCCTTGCCGAAGCCCGCGGCCGAAGCAGAGAAGAAGCCGGAGCGGGTGCAGGACCTCCTCGCCATGGAGGCGCTCGAGGTGGAGATCGGCTACGGGCTCCTCCCCCTCATCGACCTCGCCAAGGGCGGAGAGGTCCCCGGCCGGGTCACGGCGCTGCGCCGCCAGATTGCCTCCGAGCTCGGCATCGTCCTCCCCTCCGTCCACCTTCGCGACAACCTGAAGCTCGACGCCAACGGCTACCGGGTCCTCCTCCGCGGCGCCGAGATCGGCCACGGGACGGCGCACCCCGACCGGCTCATGGCGCTCGATCCACAGGGCGGCGCCCCCAAGCTCGACGGCATCCGCGGCCAGGACCCGGCCTTCGGGCTCCCGGCCGTCTGGATCACCCAGGGGGACCGGGCCCGGGCCGAGGCCATGGGCCTCACCCTCGTCGACGCCTCCTCCGTCATCACCACGCACCTCTCCGAGCTCCTCCGCCGGAACGCCTACGAGCTCGTGGGGCGCCAGGAGGTCCAGGAGCTCCTGGCGGTGGTGGGCAAGGAGGCGCCGAAGCTCGTGGAGGACACCGTCCCCGGCACCGTCACCCTGGGCGAGCTCGTCCGCGTGATCCGGGGCCTCCTGCGCGAAAGCGTCTCGGTGCGCGACCTTCGCTCCATCCTCGAGGCGGTGGCCGACGCGGCGCCGAAGAGCAAGGAGACCCCCTGGCTCGTGGAGCAGGCGCGCCGGCGGCTCGCCCGCCAGATCACCTCGCGCGTGGCCGGGCCGGACGGCGTGGTGCGGGCGCTCACCCTCGACCGCGGCCTCGAGGACTCCCTGCGGGCCACGCTCGGGGCCTCCGACGGGGAGGTGGCGCTCGCCCCGGACATGGAGACGGCCCGCCGCCTCATCGCCTCGCTCGAGGCCCAGGCGGCCCGTCTGGCGAGCGCCGGGAGCGGCGTGGTGGTGCTCGCCCCGCCGGACCTCCGCCGCCCGCTCTACGACTTCGCCGTCCGCTTCGTGCCCGAGCTCTGGGTGGTGACCGCCCGCGAGCTCGTCGCCGGCACCACCGTGGAGCCGGCCGGCACCATCCAGCTCGCCCTGCCCGCCGCCGCCTGATTGGGAAGGAGACCCTAGCCGATGAACGCCACCGTCCGAACCTTCCGAGGAGCCGACTCCGCCGCGGCGCTCGCCGCTGCCAAGAAGGAGCTCGGGCCCGACGCCGTGGTCCTCGGCGCCCGCACCGTGCCGGGCAGCGTCTTCCGCCGGCCCGAGGTGGAGGTGACGGCCGCCCTGGAGGTGGCCGAGGCCTCCCCGCCGCCCGAGCGTCCCCGGGCCCGGCCGGTGCGCCCCAGGCCCCAGGCCGCGCCTCCCCAGCCCATCCCCGTCGCCGGCGGCGAGGAGCTCGCCGCGGACCTCCGCCGGCTCATGAAGGAACTCGCCCAGGCGCGCGCCGAGCTCTCCTCCGTCGCCCAGGGGACCCGCGCCGCCCGGGAGCTCCAGCTGCCCCCGGCCGCGGCCGAGAGCTACGCGCGCCTCACCGCCCGGGGGGTGGAGCCGGCCCTCGCCGAGGAGCTGGTCCGCCAGGCGCTCTCCTCCCGCCCCATCCCCGAGCTCGAGGCCTGCGTCCGCGAGCTCATCGAGGAGCGGATGCTCCCCTGCCGGGCCCCGTGGCTCCACGGGGAGAGACAGGTGGTGGCTCTCGTCGGGCCCACCGGCGTCGGCAAGACCACCACCCTCGCCAAGATCGCCGCCCGGGCCATCCTGGAGACCCGCAAGCGCGTGGCCCTGGTCACCGTGGACGTCTACCGCATCGGCGCCCAGGAGCAGCTCGCCCGCTACGGGGAGATCATGAACGTCCCGGCGCTCGTGGCCCGCGACCGGACCGAGCTCGCCTCCGCCATGGAGCGGCTCGCCGGCGCAGACCTCGTGCTCCTCGACACCGCGGGCCGCTCGAGCCCCGAGGACGTCGCCCGCCAGGCCGACCTGGTGCGCAGCGTTCCCGGCGTGCTCCTCCACCTCGTGGTGAGCGCCGCCAGCGGCCCGCAGCAGACCGCCGCCGTCGCCGAGCGGTTCCGGTCGCTCCGCCCCGACCGGCTCGTCTTCTCCAAGGTGGACGAGGCGGCGGGCCCCGGGGCCATCCTTTCCGCGGCCGTGCGCATCGGGCGCCCGATCGCCTGCATCACCGACGGCCAGCGCGTCCCCGAGGACCTTCACCCGGCCACCGGGCCACAGCTCGTGGACCTCGTCGCCGGACCCGTCGATTCCCCGCCCGCCGGGCGGGACCCCTAAGAGAGAACAGGAGGCCGAGCTTGGACCAGGCAGAAACCCTTCGGACGCTACTCGGGAAGCCCCGGGGTCCGGACGTCCCCCTGCGCGTCATCGCCGTCACCAGCGGCAAGGGCGGCGTGGGGAAGACGAACGTATCCGTGAACCTGGCGGCACTCGCTGCCGCCCAGGGCATGCGCGTGCTCCTCATCGACGCCGACCTGGGGCTCGCGAACTCCCACATCGTGATGGGGGTGGCCCCGCGCTACCACCTCGGGCACCTCCTGGACGGTACCGTGGGTGTGGACGAGGTGCTGGCGATCGGCCCGCACGGGCTCCGCATCCTCTCCGCGGCGAGCGGAATCCAGGAGATGACCCGGCTCGACGACGCCCAGAAGCTCCGGCTGGTCACCGCGCTCGACCCACTGGACGAGGCCTTCGACCTCGTCCTCATCGACTGCGGCGCCGGCATCGGGGACAACGTGGTCTTCTTCGCCGGGGCGTCCCAGATGACTCTCCTCGTCGTCACCCCCGAGCCTACCTCGCTCACCGACGCCTACGCGGCCGTGAAGGTCCTCTCCCAACGGGCCGGGGTGCGCCACTTCTCGGTGGTGGTGAACTGGGCGAGGGGCGAGCTCCAGGCCCGCGACATCTTCCAGAAGCTCTCCCGGGTCACCGACCGCTTCCTGCAGGCGAAGGTGACCTACGCCGGCTGCCTGCCCCGCGACGAGAACGTGCAGCGCTCGGTGATGGCCCAGCAGCCGGTGGTCGACCTCTACCCCCAGGCGCCCTGCAGCCGGGCCCTGGGAGTCCTCGCCGAGGAGCTCCTCGCCTGGACCCCGCCGGCGACCGTGGACGGAGGGATGAAGCTCATGTGGCAGAGACTGCTCCGCGACCAGCAGCCCTCCGCCTAGAGAGGAAGCCAGGAAGCGCTCATGCATCAGGCCCGTCTCCGCTACGCCTCCGCCGAGGACTCCGACAGCGCCGTGCTCTCGCGCTACGGGACCCTCGTCGATCGCGCCGCGCGGCGGATCTCGGCGCGGGCGGGCCACGCCGTGGCCCCGGAGGACCTCTGGTCCGCCGGGGCGCTCGGGCTCCTCGAGGCGGCGCGCCGCTTCGATCCCGCCCAGAACGTGAAGTTCGAGACCTTCGCCGAGCACCGCATTCGCGGGGCCATGCTCGACGAGCTCCGCCGCAGCGACCACTTGCCCCGGCGCCTGCGCGCCCAGGTGGAGCGGGTGGAGCAGGTCCGCTCCCGACTCGGGCAGGCCCTGGGGCGGGAGCCGGCCGTGGACGAGGTCGCCACCGCGGCCGGCCTCGATCCCTCCGACGTGGAGGGCCTCGCCGCTCTCTCGAACCCCCTCCTCCCCATCCGCCCGGACCTCCCGGACTCCGTGGACGCCCCCGACGATCGGCTCTCGCGGGCCGAGACCCAAAAGGCAGTCGCCGACGCCGTGGCCGGCCTGCCGCAGCGGCTCCAGGTGCTCCTCGGCCTCCACTACCAGGACGGGCTCACCTACCGGGAGATCGCCCAGGTGCTCGGGGTGAGCCAGCCGCGCGTCTGCCAGCTGCACGCCGAGGCGGTGGACCTCCTGAAGCGGGCGCTCGCGCGCTCCGGCTAGCGCGGGGTCGGGCACGCGCCATGGGCCCCCGGCTCTCCTTGTGCATGATCGTGCGGGACGAGGAAGAGCTCCTCCCGAGCTTCCTCGAGCACGCCTGCGGCCTCTGGGACGAGATCGTCGCCGTCGACACCGGGTCCCGGGACCGCACCCCGGAGATCCTGGCCGCCGCCGGCGCCCGCGTGGTCCCGAAACCCTGGGAGGGCCACTTCGCGGCCGCCCGCAACGCCTCGCTCGAGGCCGCCCGGGGCGAGTGGATCCTCGTCCTCGACGCCGACGAGATGGTGTCCCCCCCCTTCGTGGCCTCGGCCCGCTCGCTCCTCGCCGACGGGGGAGCCGGCGCCGCGACCCTCACGCTCCGGAACCACCTCCCGCACGGCCACCACCGGGACGCCCGCCTCCTTCGCCTCTTCCGGCGCCACCCCTCCATCCGCTTCCGCCACGCCATCCACGAGGACGCGAGCGAGGCGGTGGGCGCCTACCTCGCGAAGACGGGGGAGAGGCTCGCCCACCTCGAGGGCGTCGTCGACCACCTCGGGTACGTGCGCAGCCGGGCCGCCGCCAAGGACAAGAAGGCCCGGGACGTGGCCCTCCTCGAGAAGTGCCTCGCCGACGACCCCCTGGACCTCTACGCCCACCACAAGCGGCTCGAGCAGGCCCGCTTCTGGGGAGACCGGACCCTGTGGCAGCGCGCCGCCGTTGCCGCCCAGGCGGCGCTGCGCCTCGCGCCGGAGCGGGTGGCCTCCGCCCACTTCGGGGGCGAGCTCGTCGCCCTCGTCGCGGACGGGCTCCACCGCGGCTCGACCATCGCTGCGCTGGGGCTCCTCGACGCCTGGGAGGGAAGGCTCGTTCCCTCGGCCGCCTTCTACCTGCGCCGGGGCGAGCTCCGGGAGCAGTCTGGCCGCCCCGACCTCGCCGCGAGCGACTTCGAGCGCTGCCGGGTCCTCGCCGACCGGTCGAGGGACCCGCAGCTCGCGGCGGTGCGCCCCACCCTGGCCCTCATGAGGCTCGCGCTGGCGAGAGGCGACCTCGACACGGCCCTCGGCCTCACCGACGAGGCGCTCGCCGTCGCCCCTCGCGATCCGGAGGCCCTGCTCGCCGCCGTGGCGCTCAGGCGGGCTCGGAGCGGGAGCGAGGCGGTGCGGGCCTTCGCTTCCGAGCACGAACGGGCGAACGGCGAGACGGTGGAGCTCGACGAGGCGGTAGGAGAGGAGGCGCTCCTGGCGGGCGACCTCGCCTCGGCGGTCCCCGCCCTCACCCGGGCCGCCGGCGACCCGCCGCAGGGCCGGGCCGGGCTCGGCCTCGCGCTCGCCCGGCTCGCCCAGGGCGAGGTCGCGCAGGCACGGGAGATAGCGCACCGCCTGGCGAGGAGCCTGCCCGAGGCGGGCCTCGTCGAGCTCCTCTGCGACCTCTGCGAAGGGCGCGCCTCCGACCTCGCCATCGACCTCGAGCGCGACGAGGCGGAGCGCGCGCTGCGGCACATGGCGGCCGCCCTCTCCCGCTCGGCCGGCCCCGAGGTTCGCGCCCGGATCGCGGGAGCCTCCCAGGCGGTGGCCGGCGAGTTCCCCTGGCTCCCGATCTCCCTCGGCGCCCGCCCCCGGCCCTGAGGCGCGGCCCGGGCCCCGATTCCGGGTCGGCGGATCCGCCGCTCGCTCTTGTTCGTTCCGGTCGGTCGTGGACCAACCCCGAGCGATGGAGCGGGGCGCGTGGTTCGCGCACGGTCGCCCGCAGGCCCGCGCGTCCCGCCGTCGAAGAAGGTCCGGCCGGAAGCAGGCAAAGGAGGGCCCCGGTCGCGCCCCCTCCGCGGAGCCTCCGCCGCTAGGTGGCAGCCTCTGGAGCGGGCTCCTCCACCACCTCGGCCCCGAGCTCGGCCAGGATGGCGCGCACGCGGGCGGGGAGGCCGGGGCAAGCCGCCTCGGTGGCGGGCTCGAGGAGCGGCACGAGGAGCTTCGCCCGGCCCGTGGGCAGGAAGTCCTCCACCACGCGGCGGAGGAAGCGGATCTCGATCTCGGCCCCGTGCAACCGGTCGGGCGGGGTCCGCCGTTGCATGAGGGCCTCGAGGAGCTCGGCAGCCTCCTCGGCGCGGGCGGAGTGGGAGCGCACGAGCGCCGCAAGCCTCGGGGCCCGGCGTGCGGCGAGGTAGCCGGCCCGGATCCGCTCCCGGGCCCCGGTGAGGAACGTGCGGACCTGGGGTAGGTCCCCCCGGAGGGCGGCCGCCGCCGCGCTCAGCACCCAGGCGTCGGGCCGCTCCCCGCGGAGCGACTCGAGGAGCGCCTCAGCCGCCGCGCCGTCTCCGGTGTCGACGAGTGCCTCCGCCTCGCCGAGGCGGGCCTCCTCGAGGTTAGGGAGGGCGGCGCGCGCGGTCCGGAACTCAGCGAGCGCCTCGGCCGGGCGGCCGAGCATGAGGAGCACGGTCGCGAGCCGCACGCGGGTGAGCCAGGAGGGGGAGCCGTCGATGACGATGCGCTCGTCGGCCCGGGCGCGGGGGCCGAGGACCTCGCGGAAGGCCCGCTCCGCCTCCGCGAGGAGCGCCGCTTTCGCCTCGCCCTCGTTGGCGAGCGCCATGCGCTCGAGCGCCCATCCGCGGAGGAAACCGAGGTCGCTCTGCAGGCCCTCGCGCGCGATGATCCGATCCGCGCTCGCGCGCATGGCGGCGAGGTCGCCGGTGCGGCCGTAGTAGAGCGCCCGGGCCACGCCGAGGAGGTGCGCGGAGCGATGCCGGGGCTGGCCCTCGAGGAGCGCGAACCCCTCCTCGGCCAGGCGAATGGAGTCCTCGAAGCGGTCGCAGTGCCAGTACTCCATCGCCAGGTACCCGCGGGGGACGATGGAGTCGGGCTCGTCCTGGCAGCGCTTTTCCAGGAGCCGGACGTTCCGGTCCCGCTTGCCGAGCTCCTTCCGCAGGGCGAGGACTGCCCCGAAGTGGACGATGTCGGCATCGAGGACCTTGAGCCGGTAGCCGTGCCGGACGAGCCAATCCTCCACGCTCTCGTGGACGATGCCCCGGTACTCGAGGTCCGTGGTCTTGCGGATGAGCCTGGGGACGAGCGTCGTCCCCCCGATGCGCGCCGCGCCGGAAAGGACCTCCGTCTCGCCCGCCTCGAGCCGGCTCGCGTCGTGGAGGTTCAGCATGAAGAGGTCCACGTCGCGGCGCTTCATGGCGCGCCGGAGCACCCGGGCCGAGCCCGTGGCCAGCCGCTCGTCGGCGTCGAGCTGCAGCACCCAATCCCCGGTGGCGTGCGCGAGCGCCAGGTTCCGGGGGGCGGCGAAGTCGTCGTCCCAGGGCCTGTCGTACACCCGCGCACCGTGTCGGCGGGCCACCTCCTTCGTGGCATCGGTGGAGCCGGTGTCGACGAGGACGATCTCGTCCACGAGCCCCTTCACCGACTCGAGGCAGCCGGGGAGCATGCGCTCCTCGTTCTTCGCGATCATGCAGAGGGAGAGCTTGGGCACGCGGGAGAGGTAAGCAACGACGATGCCGTCTCGGGCCCGCGCCCGGAGCCGCCCGGGGGGGGTCCCGCCGGCGGCGGCAGTCATGCGCCTGACGCCGACGTCAAACCGACCGGCGACTCGTCAGGCCCCTGACAGCTTGCGGTCCCGGTTGAAGGCGAGGGTGCCG
>Ga0335077_10002143_pt1 | contig 23557 bp, 20 predicted proteins | sample Lox_Sample_31_FD_207151 | JGI IMG/M metagenome (GOLD analysis project Ga0335077, IMG submission 207151) | Soil microbial communities from Loxahatchee National Wildlife Refuge, Florida, United States - Lox_Sample_3.1 | ecosystem: Environmental > Terrestrial > Soil > Wetlands | place: USA...
CCTCCCGACGCCACCCGGCCCCGCACCCTCCCGACGCCACCCGGCCCCGCACCCTCCCGACGCCACCCGGCCCCGCACCCTCCCGACGCCACCCGGCCCGGCACCGTCCCGACACCCGGCCCGCGGCCCGGATCAGCTATCCGCGAGCAGCAGCATCTTCACGTTGCTGCTGTTATTGAGAATCTGGCCTGGCCTGACCCGGCTGCCCGCAACCACCAGTACGCCTGGCTCATCACCCGCAGTCTGGTCGGACAGCACGTCGACAGTCGCCGTGCTCATGTTGGTGATCACGTCCGCGGTGGCCATCGAGTGGGTGCCGAACGTCTGGCCTGAGTACTGCAGTGCCTCCAGGCCGATGCTGCCGCCCGACATCTCCGAGGCGTTGACGAGCGCGGCGCCCTGGTCGAGCACCACAGACTCGTATCGGTCCCCGTCGAAGCGCGAGGCGTCGATCACCGTGGTGGGGCTGACCGGCGCGGGCTGCCCCGGGTCAGCCTCGTAATAGACGCCGATGTCGTTGCCGGACAGCTTGCAGCCGGTGACATTGACCGGCGCGTCAGTGGCGAAGACCAGGATCGCGGCCGACTGCGTCTGCGTGAGCGTGTCGGGCCCGCATGCCGAGGTCACGTCGCACTCGTCGCCGCTGATAGCCGAGTTCTGGATGGAGGCGCCCGCGCCGTCGCCGACCTGGATGCCGTTCTGCGCGATCTGCGGCGTCGGCCCGGCGCCGGTGACGACGGCGTTGTCGATCGTCGCGCCCGAGCCTGCCCCGTCGATCACGATGCCGTTCTTCTGATAGCCGGAGACCGTCGAGTCGGTCAGCAGCAGGTGCCCGGTCTGCGTCGGGCTCGCCTGCGAGTCCCCGGCGATGATCCCGACGCCCCCCTGGCAGCCATTGACGGGAACGGCGCCCGCAGCGACGATCTCGGATTTGGTGAACCTCAGTGTCGCGCCACCCTCGACGGCGATCCCGTACAGCGCGTCGTAGCAGGTGCCGGCCGCCCACGCGGCATCGACAGTGATCCCCGTCAGGCTGACCCGCACGTCGCCGCAGACGGAGATCGCGTCCTGATCGTGCTGCCCGCCGGGGCTGCCGGCATTCAGCGCTTTGTCGCAGCTCGTCGTTGCGTCCGCGGGAGCGGCCGGGAGCTGCACTGTGACCGCACCGATCGCCGATATCTCCACGGACTTCGTAATCTGCACTTGCTCAATATAAGTGCCGGAGCAGACGACAATCTGCTGTCCAGACGAGGCCGCATTCACCGCGGCCTGAATAGTGTTATAGCCGGGAGCAGCGCAGCCAGTTCCACCGCCAGAGACTGCCGTTGCAGTGCTCACCCAGAGCGAATGCGCAGGCCAGGCCATGGCGGGAGCGGCGGCTGCAGTCCCGGCGAGGCACGCGGCAGCGGCTATCGCTGCAACCGCGCCCGCCCGGTTAGTTTTCACCCGATACCCCCATTAGAATTGCTTAGCCATTCGCGAAGAACATAGCCAACCAGGCTCCGAGCATTTTCGCGTTCTTGATTTATACGCAGCAATGCGCTCTCTGACCCATTAGGAATGGAACGACGCCGCCCGCCTGCGGACCGGGAGGTCTTGATCAGCAAGTAACCTGCCTGATGGCCGCGGCACCTAGCCCGTCCACGGCAGGCCGGGAGCAGGCAGCGCAGGCGGCCACCCCCGCCAGCACGCCGAGGCCCACCGACGTACCAACCCACCGACCGGAGACTGCATGCGCATCGGGCAGATCGCGATAGACATCGCGCCGCTGCGCGAGAGCCGCGACTTCCGCCGCCTGTTCACCGGCCAGTTCCTGTCCAGGGCCGGCGCCACCATCTCGACCACCGCCGCGAACTGGCAGGTCTACAACCTGACGCACAGCTCGCTGGCGGTGGGGCTGGTAACGCTCGGGGCCGGCGTCGGCTTGTTTATCGGCCTGCTGGCCGGCGGAATGCTCGCCGACCGGCACGACCGCCGCATCCTGCTTATGGCGGTGCGGATCCCCGAGGCCCTGCTCGCGGCCCTCCTCATGGTCAACAGCCTGCTGGGTCACCCGGCGCTGTGGCCGCTGTACGTGGTCACCTTCGGACTCGGCCTGCTGTCCGGGCTGAGCTCGCCGGCCTCCACCGCAGCCACCCCGGCGCTCGTCGGCGAGCATCAGCTCGCGGCGGCAGCCGCGCTCAACTCGGCGGCAAGTCAAGTCGGCGCGCTGGGCGGGCCGGCCGTCGCCGGGCTGCTCATAGCCGGCCCCGGCCTGGCGGCCTGCTACGCGATCAATGCCGCCTGCTTCGTGCTGTTCGGCATCGCGGTGATCGGGCTGCGTCCGCTGCCCCCGACGGTGCGCGCGGACCGGCCCGGGCTGCGGTCGCTCGCGGAGGGGCTCCGGTACGTGCGCCGCAACGGCGTCGTCGGCGGCATGCTCCTCATCGACACGAACGCGATGATCTTCGGGATGCCGTCGGCGCTGTTCCCGGCGCTGGCCAGCGTCCGTTTCCATGGCGGCTCTGCCACGTTCGGCCTGCTGACCGCCGCGCCCGCCTTCGGCGCGATCGTCGGAGCGGCGACCAGCGGCTGGACCGGCCGCCTGCGCCGCCCGGGCCTGGTCGTCATCGGCGCGGGCATCGTCTGGGGCGGCGCGATCACGGCGTTCGGGCTGGTGACAAGCCTGCCGCTGGCGCTGGGCTTCCTCGCCCTGGCCGGCCTCGGCGACATCATCTCCGAGGTGCTGCGCAACGCGCTGCTCCAGCGCTACACCCCGGACCAGCTGCGCGGCCGGGTCAGCAGCCTCTACCTGGCCCAGGTCTCCGGCGCGCCCGCTATCGGGAACGTCGAGGCGGGTGGCGTCGCGAGGCTGGCCGGCCTGGAGTTCTCCGTCGTCAGCGGCGGGCTTGCCTGCGTGGCGGGCGCCCTGCTGCTCGGCGCGCTCATTCCCGCGCTGCGCACCGCGTCGCTGCGCGGCTCGGCGGACGGGGACGGGCCGCCGCAGCAGGCCGAGCCGGCGACTGCCCCGGCCTGACCTGTCAGAGCTGGCGCGGGAGCCCGCCGGGCGGCACGACCGGCAGGCCGGGCGGCGGCCCGCCCTCGATCAGCCGGACCAGCGCGGCAGTGTCCAGATGCTCAGCGACCAGGTCGCCGAGCAGGTCGAGGGACTCCTCCCGCAGCGCGGCGAAGCAGGTGTCCGCGGCCGGCTTGAAGTCCCGCCCGGCCAGGGCGGCGACCTCGGTCAGGAACGCCCGGCGGAAGTCGTCGTTCTCCAGCGTGCCGTGCCAGCTCGTGCCCCAGACGGTGCCGCTGCGGCACCCGCCGGCGAATGGCTCGGCCGTGATGCCGGACACCGTCACGACACCGTGATGGATCTCGTAGCCGATGACCGGCGCGCCGTACGCGGTGCCCTCCGGCCGGCCGAGGACCTTCGGCTCGCCGAAGGTGACGGTCGCGGGCAGCAGACCCAGGCCGGTCACCTGGCCCGCGCCGGACTCGACGTCGTCTGCTATCTGGCCCGCCAGCATCTGATAACCGCCGCAGATACCGAGCACGGGCAGGCCCGCTCTCGCCCGGGCCGCGATCACCTCGGCCATCCCTCGCTCGCGCAGCCAGCTGAGATCGGCCACGGTGGCTCGCGTTCCCGGAATGATGACCAGGTCGGCATCGGCCAGCTCGGCGGCGCAGCCCGCGACGCGGACCAGCACCCCGGGCTCGGCCGCTAGCGCGTCGATGTCGGTGAAGTTGCTGATCCTGGGCAGCCGCACGACGCTGACCCGCAGCACGTCGTGCCCGACGGGCGGGCCTGCGGACGGCCGGCCGGACGTCAGGCTCAGCGTGTCCTCCGCGTCGAGCCAGAGGCCGCCGGTCCAGGGCAGCACGCCCAGGACCGGCCGCCCGGTGAGCCCGCGCAGCATGCCCAGGCCGGGCTCGAGCAGGGCACGCTCGCCGCGGAACTTGTTGATGACGAACCCGCTGACGAGCGCCTGGTCCTCGGGCGAGAGCAGGGCCAGCGTGCCGTGCAGCGCGGCGAAGGATCCGCCCCTGTCGATGTCGGTCACGACCAGGACCGGCAGGCCCGCCGCGCGGGCGATGCCCATGTTCGCGATGTCGGTGTCGCGCAGGTTGATCTCGGCCGGGCTGCCGGCGCCCTCGCAGATCACGACGTCATAGTCCCTGCGCAGCTGCGCCAGGCTGTCCACGGCGACGTCGAGCAGGCGCTCGGCATGCTCGGCGTACTCGGCCGCGTTCACCTCGCCGACCGGCTGGCCGAGGACCACGACCTGGGTGCCGTCGTGGCCGGGCTTGAGGAGCACCGGGTTCATCCGCGCGTCGGGTTCGAGGCCGGCGGCGGCCGCCTGCATGGCCTGCGCCCGGCCGATCTCGGCACCGTCCAGGGTCACGAACGAGTTGAGCGACATGTTCTGGGCCTTGAACGGGGTCACCCGGACGCCCTCGCGCCGTAGCCAGCGGATGATCCCGGCCACGATGACGCTCTTGCCCGCGTCGGATGTCGTGCCCGCGACCAGGAGCGCGCCGTTCACGGCCGCACCCGCCGGACGGCCGGGCCCGGATGCGGACATGGCGGCGTCAGTCCTGGACAGCGGGGCATGAGACATGACGATAGGCAATACGGTGGTGCTGCGCAGCGACCGCCGCAACAAAGGCGTGTCCCGCGCGTAGTCTCGGTCGGGCACAATGTGCCCGTAAGCGCCTGTAGCTCAGCCGGATAGAGCAGCTGCCTTCTAAGCAGCCGGTCGCAGGTTCGAGTCCTGCCAGGCGCGCCAGCCAGCCGTCCCCCCCCCCAGGTCAGGAGCCCAGAGCGCTATCGCGAGCCATTCGGCCAGGTGGCGAACTGTTCATCTCATGCCACGGCATTGCCGGCTGCCAAGATCTCCTGCTGGCCTAACTCGCCGGGATGCCCGTATCGTTCGCTGCGTGCGACGGACGAACCGGAAGGTCACCAGCTGGCTGGTTGAGCTTCCGCTCTGGCGCTTCCTGCTTGTCTGCTTCGTGGCTTTGCTGGCCGCGGGCTATGCGATCTCAGCCGCTGGGGACTGGGGTTTGCGCTATCTCTTCGGAGCGCCCAGCTACCTGACGCAAGGCCTGCCGCCCGCCGAGCACGTCCTCCAGGCGGCCGTCATGGCCCTGGTCCTGTCCGCGTTCCGCCCGAGGTGGCGGCGGCAGCTGGCCCAGCGCCGGGAGCACAGCCGGTAAGCGAGTCGCTGCCTGGCCTGGCAGCGGACCGGCTGTCATCCCAGCCTGAAGAAGGCGGTCTTGGCCCAGGGTCCTCCGGCGGAGTGCTGACTGATCAGCGTGACGCCGTCGGCGCTGGCCTCGATCGGCAGATAGGCCCGGACGGAATCCTCGGCCCTGCGCAGAGCGCTGATCGGCTGCCCGTGGCCGACTGTCAGGTGCGGAACCACGTCGTCGAACTGGCCCTCGAAAGGCGGGAAGTCCGGGTAAGCGCGGAAGACACGCTCGGTCAGCGCACGGAAGGGGCCAGGGTCAGCCGGGCCGAGCCACAGCACGTCGGCACCGAACCAGCCCGTGCGGTCCAGTACGAACCGGAACCGGCTGACGCTCCCGAATAGCTCCCCGAGCCCAGTGATCTCCGCCTCGCCGATCGCCGTGGGTGGCACGAACGGGAACAGGATCGTGATGTGTGCCGGGACGCCGAGCGGTGCGCTGGCGTCGAGCCGTTCGCGGCACCGATGCACGGCCGGCTCGGCCGCCGGAATCTCGATGATCAGGCCGCTCTGCGGGCCGGGCCTCGGCATGACGCCGAAGGTAGTTCAATCGGGCTCGCGCGTGCCAGGCATTTCGCGACAGTACGACCGGTGGCCTCCGCGCCGCGCGCTCCAGCCGGGCCGACGCCTTCCGCGCGGCGGCAGCGCCGCAGGGCCAGTCTTAGCCCGCGGGGACCGCGACGGCCTGCTTGCCGTACAGCTCGGCGGCGCGCCAGCAGTACCACGCCGCGATGCTGCGGTACGGGTGGTACGGCTCGCCCAGCGCATCGAGCTGCTTCGGCGTCGGCATGGCGACCTCCCAGGCCAGGCCGTAGCCGCGGCGGACGCCAAGGTCTCCGGTGGGCCACACGTCCAGCCGCCGCAGCTGGAACATCAGGAACATCTCCGCGGTCCACCGGCCGATGCCCCGCACGCTCGACAGCCGGTCCGTGACCTCCGCGTCGCTGAGCCGCGCGAGCCGGCGCGGCTCCAGGACGACAGTGCCGTCCAGCACCTTGGCCGACAGGTCGCGCAGCGACGCCACCTTGGCGGCCGACAGCCCGACCGCCCGCAGTGTCTCGTCCGACAGCGCCAGCAGGCCCTCGGGCGCCACGTCGCCGTCGAGCGCCGCGATCAGCCGGCCGTGGATGGCACGGGCGGCGGCGCCTGCCAGCTGCTGGTAGGTGACAGCTCGCACCAGGGTGCCGAAGTGCGTCTCGGTGGGGGCCGGAAACGAGGGCGGGCCCGTCTCGGCCAGCAGCCGGGCGATGACGCGATCTCGCTCGGCGAGTACGTGGGCTGCCTGGCGCGGAGTGACTCTCCGCGCGGGCGTCGTTGCGGCCATGGCCCCTGTCTACCAGCCGGGTCTGTCAGTCCGGCCGCAGCAGGTCAGCCGCCGCGGGCAGGCGCGCGCGGGAAGTGTCCACCAGCAGCGGAGCGCCTGGCTGCGCGCCGATGGGACCGGGCCGCTGATCGCCGTCGGGCGAGAGCGCGTGCAGCAGCGCCTGCGCGAAGGCAGTCGGCCGGTCGACCTGCAGGTAGTGGTTCGCATCCGGGACGAGATACAGCCGGTTTGTGCCCGGCTTCAGCATCAGGTACTGGTTCCAGACGTAACTGGCCACCCGCGGCGGCGACACCGTGTCGTTCAGCCCCCAGATCAGCGTGACGGGGAACTGCGCCGCCGCCAGCGCCGTCAGCCACGCCTCCTCGTCGGCGGCTCGCTCGACGAGGTACTGGATGGTCTCGTGCAGGACCTTGATGCCGTCGTCGTGGCTGAACATCGCCGTCATCGCCTCGACATCAGGGTCACCGGGCTGCCGCGGCGGACTGAAGGTGCTGGCACCCAGGCCCTGGGCAAGTGCCGCCGGCGAAAGCGCCGCCGCGACGTGCGGCCAGGAAGCCGGGTCGAGCATCAGCCGCTGCGCGCTGGTCAGGTTCGACAGCGGCAGGAAGATGTTGCCGTTCGACAGGACCATGTGCTCGATCCGCGTCGCCGACAGGCCCGCCGCGTACCGGGCCGCGTGCAGCAGCGCGACGCTGTCGCCGCGGTCATGCGCGGCCATCGCCGCCGCCCCGGCACCAAGGACCTCCGCCAGGTAGAACTCGATGAGCTCCGCGTCCCTGGCGAGGCTGTAACCCCACCCCTGCGGCTTGTCCGATAGCCCGTAGCCGGGGAAATCCAGTGCGCAGACGCGGAACCGCGTGCTCAGCTCGCTGGCGGCCTCGGACCAGTCGATGCTGCATGTCGGCCAGCCGTGAATGAGCAGGAGGACCGGCGCCGCCGGGTCGCCGATCTCCACGTGGAACACCTCGACCCCACCGGCCGCGGCGGCCGCCGGATGCCAGCGGAAATAGCCGCCACGACCTCGCCAGTCGTCGGCTCGCGACATGCTCATGTCCGCCATCATCGCGCACCGGCGAGCTGCCGGCCGACAGCACGGCGGCCCCTGTCGCCCGGCCGGCGTCGCGCCACGAGGCCGGAAGGCCGGCTACAGCATGAAGATGCCCGCGGGCGACCCGGCCGGGAGGCGCAACTCGTCGGGGTGGCGAGCGCCGGCCAGGTCACCAGGGACCGCGGCAGCCGCCTGCCTGGCCTGGTTCCTGGCGGCTACGCCGAAGTAGTCGCCGCCCTTGTGCCGCGGGTTGTCCGTGCCCCAGTGCCGCACGCGGGACTGCGGGACCAGCTTGGGAATGTGCTTGGAACAGTGCACATAAGCCTCGGTGACCCGCACCAGCACCCACTGGACCGGTCGCTTGCCAGGGCAGGCCGGCTGCTCGGGCAGGGTCGAGTCAAGTGCCTCGACGTAGGCGGGCGTGACGATCTCTGCGGCACCGTTGACGTGCAGCCCGATCAGATCCTGCGTGAAGTCGATCATGAGGATGGCGACGTGCGGGTTCTCGACGATGTTGCCCAGGCTGGCCATCACGCCGTTGCCGCGGAACTCCGGGTAGGCGACAGTCCGCTCGTCCAGGACCCGCACGAACCCGGCCGGCCCGGCGCGGAAGCTGCAGTCGCAGTCGCCGGCTCCGTCGCTCGTGGCGACGAACGCCATCTCCATGCGCCCGATGAACACGACCATCGCCGGCGTCAGCCGGGCGGTGACCTGGTTGTCGTAGAACTGTCTGGCGCGCTCGGTCGTCCCGCACTGCTGCTGCAGGATCTGCTCGCCCAGCGGCGGGGCCTGCGGCCGGCCGGCCGGATGCCTGCCGTTACCCGTGTCTCGCCGCGCCGGGGTATACCGGAATCCTTTCATCAGCCGTCCTTCCGCAGATGATCGGCATCCAGCGTCGATCGCCTGAGGCCATCCTCGGCAGGTGCCTTGCAGCAGCCTTGATGGTTGCATTGCACACCAGGTCAGTGCGGCCGGCCTGGGCGCGCGGCCGGCCGGCCCGCTACGGCACGTACAGGCAGAACGGGTGGCCGGCCGGATCCAGCAGCACCCGGACGTCCTCCTGCGGCTGGAAGCCGGCCAGCGTCGCGCCGGCGGCGATTGCCCACGGGACGGCGTCGTCCAGACTGGCCACGGCGATGTCGAGATGCTCGGTGGCCACCGGCTCGCCCGGAGCGGCAGGCCAGGCCGGCCGGCTGAACTGCGCCTCGTACTCGAAGTTCAGCCTCGGACCCGGCTGGCCGGACGGCGGGCGCAGCTGCGCCCAGGTCGCCGCCGGCGGATCGCCGGGCCGCGGCGGATCCTCCGCGGTCACCGTCCACCCCAGCATCCGCGCGTAGAAGGCGGCCAGCTCGCTTGGTGCGGGCGCTCCGATCGTGACGGACGTGACCAGGAACGTCGGCTGCTTCGATGGCGCAGGCTCTGCCATGTGCACGGCTCCTCCATGTCGCGGCTTGTCTCGGTGCCTCCAATTCTGGCGCCGGCGACCGACAGGGCAGGATCGGAGCATGGAGCCCGGACTGCTCTCGCCGGCGACCGCGAGGCGGCTCGGCGCCGCCGCGCTGACCTACCCGGAGGCCGGCGCGACTGCCGCCGCGCTTCCGGCCGGCTATCACCATGTGCGGATGCGCCGGCAGATCGGCGCCGGGCAGGACGATTTCGCGACGGCCGCCGCGGCGGTGCTGGCATGGCGCGCGCACACCGGAGCAGGACTGCGGGTCGCGGCCTCGTCGCCGACGGCAGAACCCGGCTCGGTCGTCGTCCTCGGTCTAGGCGCGGGACCGTTCCGGCTGCAGGCGCCCTGCCGGGTCGTGTACGTGCTCGACGAGCCGCGCCGGCACGGCTTCGCGTACGGCACGCTGCCCGGCCACCCAGAGATCGGCGAGGAGTCGTTTGTCGTCGGCCTCGCGCCGGACGACACGGTCTTCTTCTCGATCACGGCGTTCTCGCGGCCCGCCACCGCGGTCGCCAGGCTGGCCGGGCCGGCCGGCGGCTATGTGCAGCGCGCCATAACCCGCCGCTACCTGCGCGCGCTCCGCGCCGCCGTCCGCTGACGCGCGCAGCGCACCCGGGCACACCTTCAGCCATCCCCGCAGCCTGCTGGCCTTATCTGGTCACGGGTGCACCGAGCCTTGCAACAACCAGCGGCACTGCGGAGTCCAGGTATAGGAGGCCGGGTCCAGGTACTGAGGGAAGCAGGGCGCAGCCGCGAGCTCGCTGTGACAAAGCGGGCCGGACTCGGCATTGAACGATCAGCCGCCGCTGCCGAGTATGGGAGGCGGTGCTGCGATCGCGGATCTTCCTGTGCGGGCAGGCCGTCTCGATGCTCGGCGACGGCCTCGCCGTTCTCGCCATCCCGCTGCTCGTGCTGCAGCTCACCCGAAGCCCGATGGCGGCCGTGCTCGCGTCGCTGCCGGGCAGTGTCGGGTACCTGGCGGCGGGCCTGCCCGCGGGCATCGTGGTCGACCGGCTGAACCCGTGGCTGATCCTGATCGGCTGCGACATAATCCGCGGGCTGATCTTCCTGGCACTGTTCGCGCTGACGGGATCGCCCGGCGTGACTGCCTGGCAGGTGCTCGCGCTGGCGTTCGCGGCGGGCGCGGTCACGGTTTTCGCCGACACCGCGCTGGCGGTCACCGTCCGGGACGTGTTCGGCGGACGGCAGCTGATCTCGGCCAACTCCTGGCTGGAATCAGCGAACCAGGGCGGTCAGATCGCCGGGCCGGGCCTGGCCGGCCTGCTGGCGGCCGCGGGGCTGCTGCACGTGTCGATGCTCATCGACGCGCTGACCTTCGGCGTGTCCCTACTGACACTCGCCTGGGCCAGGCGCGAGCATCCGGTCGCGCCAGCGGAGCGAGCCGCGCCCGCGGACCGAGCCGGGCCCGGCTGGCGCGCGATCGCGGGCGAGCTTGGCACCGGGCTGCGGTACCTGGCAGCGACCCGGCTGCTGCTGACGCTGCTGATATTCATGCTGGTGCTGAACCTGTGCCTCGGCGCGGACAAGCTCATCGTCTTCCTGGCGCGGGAGACTATGCACCTGCGCCCGGCCGAGGTGGGCCTCGTGATCACCGTCGGCGCCACTGGCGGCCTGCTCGGCGCGATTACCACCGGCCTGATGTGTCGTCTGGCCGGGCCGGTACGAGTCGTCTGGGCCGGCGCCGCGCTGTCCGGTCTTGCCCTCGTCCTCATGAGCGCTGCGACGTCGGCCGCGCTCTTGATCGCTGCGAGCGCGCTCTACACCTGGGCCGTCGTGGTCGCGAGCGTGACGATGCGATCGCTGCGCCAGGTGCTAGTGCCGCGCGAGCTGCTCGGCAGGGTGACGGCCAGCTGGCGGCTGGGCGGCCAGGGCGTGACGTTCTGCGGGGCGCTCGTCGCGGGCGCGACCGCGTCGGCCCTCGGCAGCGATCCCCGGCCGGTGCTGGCCAGCGCCGGAGCGCTGACACTCGGCACCGCGGGGCTCGCCTGGTTGTTGGCCCTGCGCCAGGCCGAGGTCCCCGCCGCGCTCACCGCTCCCCCGGCCACCTCGGCGACGTGACCGGAACGGCTCGGCGAGCTGCCCGGCGAGCAGCAGCAGCGCGTGGCCCGATGCGTCCTGCTCGACCGGCACCGGCCGGCCGGTCAGGCCGGTGCGCCGCGGGGACGGTGCCGCGCGCGGGTAATCTCGCGCAGCCGGCCAGCATGTCCTAGACCGTCAGCACCACCCCGAGGTTCGCGCGCAGAACGCCGGCGTCGTGGTGCAGCCGGTGGTAGGCGGGGCTCACGACGAGCCGGCCTACCGGGCCGAACGTCGAGCGCACGTTGGCGGGCTGCAGGGTGCCCACGCACACGTAGATCGTGATGAGCACGGGGGCGATCGGGCGCGCGGGCATCAGCGCGACGCGCCCGGGCGGCGTCAGTTCGAGTATCGCCCGCCCGACCGGCAACGCGGGCGGCACATTTCATCGATTCCGGGCACTTTCGCGCCCGGTAAACACCCTTTTGTGGCCTGCGAACCGATGAAATGTGGCTCTCCTGCCGGTTCCGTGGGTGGTGCTGTGATCATCTTCCGGGCAGTGCGGGGCGAAGGCCGCCAAGGGTGAGCATGGCCAGGGCGATGAGCGGGGCAGGGCCGTGGAATCCGAAGGCGATCCTGGTGATGAGCCTGATCTTGGTGCTGACCGACTCGATCAGGCCGTTGCTGAGGCCGTTGTCGAGGGTGGCGTGGATGGCTTGCTGGTGTTTGCGGACTTTCTGGCCAAGTTCGGCGAATTCGGGGATGCGGCAGCGGGCGGCCCATTTCAGCCAGCGCTGGAGTGCGTCTTTTCCGGTTTCGCCGCGGAGTTTGAAGCACAGCCGCAGGCCTTCTTTGAGCAGCCAGGCGCGGTAGAGGTAGGGGTGGGTCTTGGCGATCCAGGCCAGCTTGGCCTGCTGGTTGCCGGTCAGGTTCCCGGGGTTTTTCCACAGCGCGTACCGGGCGCGCTTGAGGTCGGCCGCGCCGCCGGCGGAGGCGCGCACGGTGGTAGCGCGGGCGCGGACCGGGCGGGCCTGCCCGGCCGCGCGGGCTTGCCGCCAGACCTCGCGGCGGACCTCATCCAGGGCATCGGTGGCCCAGGAGATGACGTGGAACGGGTCGGCGCACAGCACCGCGGCCGGTGCCCGGGCAGCGACCACCGCGGCGATCCAGTCCGCGCCGTCGGCGGAGACGTGGGTCAGCGCCGCGGCGCGCTGCTCGCCGAGAACATCGAAGAACGTGTGCAGGGTGGCCATGTCCCGCCCGGGCGCGGCCCACACCAGGCGGCCGGAGTCGTGGTCCACGACCACCACCAGGTACTTATGGCCGCGTTTATAGGAGATCTCGTCGATCCCGATCCGGCGCAAGGCGCCCAGCGGGTCGGCGGCAGCCAGCTTCTCGGCGCTGACCCGGGTGATGATGTGCCCGACGGTGCGCCAGGAGATGCGCATCAGCTGGGTGATCGTGGTCTTGGAGCAGGCCGCGGCCAGCCAGCCGACCTGATCCTCGAAGAACCGGGTATGCGCGGCGCCGTGCCGGGCCCACGGCACCGCCGCGGTCACCACCCCGTGCTCGGGGCAGGACACCCGCGGCGCGGCCGCCTCCAGCCAGGCCATCACCGGGCCCGCATCCAGCGCCCGCCACCGGCGCCGGCCACTGCCCTGGTCATAACCGGGCCGCCTCCGGCCGCAGATGCCGCACCGGCCGGCCTGCCGCTTGCGCGGGCGGACATGCGCGATCACCGCCAGCCGCGGCCCGCCGCCCTCCCCGGCGTCCAGCTCCTGCCAGTCGACCGCCTCGATCACCGCGTTGTCGCAGCCCAGCATCTTCGCCCATACCCTGGAAGACCGCACGCCGTTCCCTCTCCGTTAGCGCCTGTTATTCGCATCTCAGACACTACGGACGGGAACGGCGTGCCCCGGCCATCCCGGACGCCTGTCCTGCTTCACTTTCCGGCCTGCTTCCGATAGCCAGCCAGACCAGCGGGGAGCGGCCTTGCTCCAGGCTGGCCGAAGGCCACCCCGCAGGGGCGGAGGCCTGGACCAAGGCCGCTCCCCGCTGACAATGCCGGGCCGGAAGCCAGGCCCGTCAGCAGCCGCCCGCCAGCTTGCACTCAGCACGACAGCCCGCCCAGCCCGCCCGGCTGACCGCATCCCCGTTCACGCAGAGCATCCCGGCAGCCAACCCGGATAAGTCCACCCACGGGACCGGCAGGGGAGCCACATTTCATCGATTCCAAGCCCGCAAACCGGCTAATTCCGGGCACGAAAACACCCCGAACCGATGAAAAGAACTCCGTGGTGCCCTGATGGGCTCCGCTCCCGCGGATGAGGATTGCGGCGGGGATACTGCCCGCCGACGGTGGTGGTGGTGGGCTGGCTGCGGGCTGGCTGGCGGCGAAGCGCTGGCGGCGGGCTGGCTGGCGGCGCGGCGAGGAGAGGCGCAGCGCGGCCGTCAGCCCTTGCGGGTCGCGAGGAAGACGGGGATGGTCCGCTCGGTCTTCTGCTGGTACTCCGCGTACGGCGGGAACGCGGCCACTGCCCGCTCCCACCAGCGAGCCCGCTCGTCGCCGTCGAGCTCGCGGACCGATACGTCAAACTTGTCCGGGCCGTCCTGAATCGCGACGTCTGCTGGATCGGTTTTCAGGTTGTAGTACCAGACAGGGTGCCGGGGCGCGCCGCCCTTCGAGGCGACCAGCAGGTACTCGCCGTCGTGCTCGACCCGCATGAGCGGAGTCTTGCGGATCTTCCCGCTCTTGTTGCCGCGCGAGGTCACGATGACGACTGGCAGGCCGGTGTCTCGCAGCGTCGTGCCCTTCTGCCCGCCGGAAGACTCGTAAAGCTGAACCTGATCGCGGACCCACTGCGCCGGACTGGGTGCGTATTCTCCGTCAAGACTCATAGCCCGACCCTATTCGCGCTGGAACACGGCCGCCAGCGCGGTGCCGAACGACGGCACCGCGCCGTGCCTGCGGCGGACTATGTCGGCGATCAGGCCAGTCCACCCGGTCTGGTGCGCGGCCCCCAGGCCGGCGCCGTTGTCGCCGTGGAAGTACTCGCTGAACACCAGGTTGTCGCGCCACGCGGGGTCGTCGCGGAGCAGTGCCACGCCGCCGAAGCACGGCCGGTGACCGGCCGGCCCGGTGGTGAAGAGGGAGATCAGCCGGTCCTGCAGGTCGACCGCGACCTCGCCGAGCGTGCACTGGACACCCGAGCCGGTCGGGTACTCGACCGTCAGCTGCTCGCCGAAGTACCGGTCGTATCGCTCGAGCACGCTGATCACCAGGTAGTTCACGGGGAACCAGACCGGACCGCGCCAGTTGGAGTTCCCGCCGAACAACGACGTCGTGGACTCGGCCGGCTCATAGTCGATGCTCGCGCTGTACCCCTCCACGCGGATCGTGTACGGGTGCTCGCGGTGCACGGCCGACAGCGCCCGCAGGCCGTGCGGTGACAGGAACTCGTCCTCGCTGAGCAGCACCCGCAGCAGGCGGCGCAGCCGCTCCGGGCCGGTGAGCGACAGTAGCAGCCGCTGATGCCCGGGACCGCCTTGCTGCATGCCGCTCCCGGCCAGCTGGCCGGGCCTGGCGAGATCCTCCGCCGCCAGCAGGTCGGCGAACCGCTTGCCGACCACCAGCGCGAGGTCGACCGTCTCCTGGCTGACCACGCTCATCGCCAGCACCGGCAGGACGGCGACGATCGACCGGACCCTGACCGAGACCTGCTCGCCGTCGGGCGTGCGCAGGCGGTCGTAGTAGAGCCCGTCCTCCTCGTCCCACAGCCCGCGGTCGTCCAGCGCCTGCTTGATCGCCGCGAAGTGCTCGAGGAACTTCAGCACCAGGTCATTGCCCGGCCGGTGACCGGCGCGATGCAGGATCTCCGCGATCGACATCATCGCCATCGCGTAGAACGCCATCCAGGCGGTCGCGTCGGCCTGCTCGAGGATTCCGCCGACCGGCAGGTGCGAGCGGTCGATCGGGCCGATGTTGTCCAGGCCGAGGAAGCCGCCCTCGAACAGGTTGTTGCCCTCGGCATCTTCCCTGTTCACCCACCAGGTGAAGTTGACGAGCAGCTTGTCGAAGACCCGGCTCAGGAAGTCCAGGTCGCGGCCGCCGTCGACGGCGAAGACCTCCAGCGCGGCCCAGGCCTGCACCGGCGGGTTGACGTCACCGAAATCCCACTCGTAGGCGGGCAGCGCGCCGCCGGGATGCTGGAACCACTCCCGGCACAGCAGGATGAGCTGGTACTTGGCGAAGGCCGGATCTACGTGGGCGAGCGCCACGCAGTGGAAGGACAGGTCCCACGCGGCAAACCACGGGTACTCCCACTTGTCCGGCATCGACATGATGTCGAACGCGTCGAAGCTCCGCCAGCGTGAGTTCCGGCCGGCCAGGCGCGCGGCAGGCGGCCGCGGCTGAGCCGGATCCCCGTCGAGCCAGCGCGACACGTCGTAGTTGTACAGCTGCTTGCACCACAGCAGGCCCGCGAATGCCTGGCGCATGACCATCGCCTCGTCGGCGCTGGCCGCCGCCGGCGTGAGCTCGGCGTAGAACTCGTCGGCCTCGGCCCGCCGCTGCGCCACGATCGCGGCGAACTGCGCGCCCAGCGCGTCTTCGCCGGCGCGCGCCCCGGCGGAAGCCGGCTGCGCGCCCGCCGGCCGCAGCCGCAGCCGCAGCTGGGCCGACGTTCCCCCGTCAAGCGCGAGGCGGTACCAGAACGCGCACCTGCTCCCGCGGCCGTCCGGATTCACCGTCGCGGCGCCGCTGATGACGTGATCGTTGATGCCGTCCTTGGGCCAGGGCGTCTGCGCCGCGGCCCCGAACAGCCGCGCGGTGTTGGTCTCGTTCTCGCAGAACAGTGCCTGCGGCGCGGAGCCACCGGGCCCGGCTCCCGCGAGCAGCTCCATGTCGCCGGCGATCGGGTGGCGCAGCGTGACCCGGCCCTGGCCGGCGAGGGCGAGCTCCGGGCGTGCGGCGGGGGGCTCGTCCCACGACCAGGTGTTACGGAACCACGCCGTCGGCAGCACGTGCAGGTCGGCCCGCTCGGGCCCGGCGTTCGTGACCTCCACGGTCATCAGGATGTCGTCGGGACCTGCCTTGGCGTAGTGCACCTCGACGATCCAGTACCTGCCGTCATCGAACACGCCGGTGTCGATCAGCTCGAACTCGGGCTCCAGCCGGCTGCGCGCGCCGTTTTCCGCGACGAGCTCGGCGTAGGGGAATTCTGCCTGCGGGTAGTGATAGCGCCAGCGGTTCCACGCGTGGCTCGGCACCGCGTCGAGGTACCACCAGTAATCCTTGACGTCCTCGCCGTGGTTGCCCTGCTCGCCCGTCAGCCCGAACGGCCGCTCCTTCAGGATCGGGTCCGCTCCGTTCCACAGGGCCAGCCCGAGGCACAGCCGCTGCTCGATGTCGCAGAAGCCGGCCAGGCCGTCCTCGCCCCACCGGTACGCGCGGGATCTCGCGTGGTCGTGCGGCAGGTAGTCCCAGGCCTCGCCGTCGGGGCTGTAGTCCTCGCGGACCGTGCCCCACTGCCGCTCGCTGACATATGGTCCCCACCGGTACCAGTCCCCGGCCTGCCGCAGGCCGTCCTCTAGCCGGCCGAAGCCAGCCACCCGATCACGCTCAGCGCTCACGGATGGCTGGCCTTGCTCGCATCGTGCGGCGTCCGCTTCACCTGACGCATGTTACGGGAACGTCAGGTGCCGGAGTCCCGGCCAGAAAGGCGCGCGGACCGGGTCCGCGCCCGGCTGTCTCAGGATGCGGGCGCCAGCGGATTCAGGGTCGGGGTGTATCCGTCGGACCCGATCGTGACCCAGTCCGCGTACAGCTCCCTGGTCGTGCCGGCCGTGCCGCTGGTGTAGGCGTTGAAGAACAACCGGTACTGGCCCGAGACCTCTGAGCTGGTGATGTCGGCGGTACCTGGCCCGCACAGCCCGTCCTGCCCCTGGCTCAGCACCGTCGCGACCGGGGTCTGGGTCCACGACCACGGGTGCTGTGTCTTGTACCACTCCGTCGAGTAGCTGCAGGAGTCGTAGTTGCCGTGCGCGACGAACATGATGAACCAGCCGTCGCTGAGCGCGAGCATCGACGGTGCCTCGATCGTGTCGGAGAACTGGTAGGTACCGCCCGACCCGGTGGGAATGGCGGCGAGCAGCTGGTGGCTCACGCCGAGTACCGACGTGCCGTCGGTCAGGTTCAGCCGCACCATGCGGATGGTCGACTGGCCGGTGCCCGACTGCGTCTTGTAAACCAGGAACAGCTCGTTGGTGTTGTTGTCCCAGCTGTTATCGATGAAGACAGGATCCGCCCCGATGACGCCCTGGCCTAGCACCCGGCCGCCGGGATCGGCGGTCATGTCGTCGGCTGCGCCGTAGCCCGGCAGGCACACGAGCGGGTTGGCCTGCATGGTGAACGGTCCGCTCGCAGACGAGGCCGTCGCCGCGCCGATGCAGCGTGCGTCGGACGCCGGCTTTTCCGGTCCGCTCCCCGAGCTGGGGTTGAGAACGGCGGCGAAGTACACCACCCAGCCGCCGCTCGGGAGCCGGATGACGTCGGGCGCCCAGATCCCCCCGCTCTGCTCCACCCAGCTGGGGATGCTCGAGTGGTTGAGGACGTCGGCGGGCGCCGTCCACGGCCCGGCCGCGTTGGGCGCGGTTGATTCCCACAACCCGAAGCCCCCGGTGGTGAACGCGTAGAAGGTGCCGTTATACAGAAAGACGCCCGGATCGGGCATCGAGCGAGAGTCGACAGGCTGCTGGGTCGCGGCGCTCGCGCTCGCCGTCACGCCCGCGAGTGCTCCCGCGAGAACGGCCAGCATCACGAGCATGCGCAGTGGCCGCCGGGTGCGTAAGATCCTCGACACTTTGTCACCAACTTTCAACATAGAAACGACATTTGCCTTCTGCCGGAACCGCACGATACTCCCTTGGCTGCGGGTCGGCGAGATGAGGCGAGGCGCCATTTCTTCCCGGCCGGGATCGCGGCAGGCATCGCGGCCATGGCCTGCCGGCCAGGGCCGCTACTCTGGTCCCGAGCGGGGTAATAGCGGGCGCTGACCTGCGTCAGGATTAAGCCAGGTAGCTGACGGTGAACGGTTCATGGCCGGATTGATCACGAGTGCCGCGAATCCGCTTGTGCAGCGGATCCGGCTGCTTGCCGATCGCAGGCACCGCCGCCGCGAGTCGGCATTCGTCGTGCAGGGCATCCAGCCGGTGTGGCAGGCGGTGGAGGCCGGCGCCGCCATCGAGACGCTGGTGGTCGCGCCCGGCCTGCTCCGGCACCAGGCCGCCGCGGCCATGGTCGCCGCGCAAGAGGCCGCGGGCGTCCGGGTGGCGCGGCTGTCTGACGAGCTGTTCGCGCGCCTCGCAGATCGCGACGGCCCGTCCGGGATGGCCGCGATCGTGCGCTCGGCGCCGACGGAACTGGCCGGCCTGCCGGCCGACGGCGGCTCCGTCTTCGCGGCCCTGCACGAGGTCGGTAATCCGGGCAACCTCGGCACGATCATCAGGACCGCGAGTGCTGCCGGGGCGGCCGGCGTGATCCTGCTCGGCCCATCCGCCGACCCTTACGATCCGGCCGCGGTGAAGGCGAGCATGGGCGCGCTGTTCACCGTGCCGGTCGCGGTCGCGTCCTCGGCCGCGGAGTTCCTCGGCTGGGCTGCCAGACGCGGCGTGCGCGTCGCGGCGGCTTCCGGCCGGGCCGCGATGTCCTGCTGGGACGCTCGCCTGGAGCTGCCGCTGGCCCTGCTGCTCGGCAGCGAGGGAAGCGGCTTGCCCGACGACCTGCTCGCCGCTGCGGACCTGCGGGTCGCCATCCCGATGACCGGCACCGCCGAGTCACTGAACCTGGCCGTGGCGGCCGGAATCCTGCTGTACGAGGTGCGCCGCAGGACCGGGTTGCCGGCAGCGGCCACGGCCCGCTGCGCGGATGACAGCCCGCCTCAGACCTAGACCGAGTGACGTTCGGGTTGGCAGGATCGGGGTGGAAGTTGCTGACTGCGAAGTAACGAGAGGCGAGGCTGTCATGGGCGGAGTGCAGACCGAGGTAGAGGCCGCGGAAGTCGGACTGGACCAGGCTCGCCTGGACCGGATCGGCGCGCATTTCGCGCGGTACGTGGATACCGGGCGGCTGCCCGGCTGGCTGATCACGGTCGCCCGGCACGGCAAGCTCGCCTACGTCGCCACGTACGGTCAGCGCGACATCGAGGCGGGCCTGCCGGTCGAGCCCGACACGCTGTGGCGGATCTACTCGATGACCAAGCCGATCACCTCGGTGGCGGCGATGATGCTCTACGAGGAGGGCGCCTTCCAGCTCACCGATCCGGTCAGCCGCTACATCCCGTCCTTCGCCGGCACCAGGGTCTTCACCGGCGGCTCGGACATCGCCTTCACCACCGAGCCGGTCACCGAGCCGATGCGGATCTGGCACCTGCTCACGCACACCTCCGGCCTTACTTACGGCTTCCACCGCGCGCACCCGGTAGACGCGATCTACCGGGCCAGGGGCTTCGAGTGGGGCAGCCCGCGGGACACCGACCTCGCCGGGATCTGCGACCTGTTCGCGGGCATGCCGCTGCTATTCCAGCCGGGCTCGGAGTGGAACTACTCGGTCTCCACCGACGTGCTCGGCCGCGTGGTCGAGGTCGTGTCGGGACAGTCGCTCGATGACTTCTTCGCCGAGCGGATCTTCCGGCCGCTCGGCATGACCGAGACCGCCTTCTGGGCGGGGCCGGAGGAGGCCGGCCGTCTCGGTGCGCTGTACAACCGGATCGACGGGAAGCTCGGCCGGATCGACGCGATGGGCAGGGCGGCACTGCGCGAGCCCGCTTACCTGAGCGGCGGCGGCGGCCTGGTGTCGTCGGCAGCCGACTACCGGCGGTTCACCGAGATGCTCCTGCACCGTCCCGATAGCCCGGCCGGCGAACTGGACGGTGTCCGGCTGCTCAGCCCGCGGACGCTCGCGTACATGACGATGAACCACCTGCCGGGGGACGCCGACCTGGACAGCTTCGGCCGGCCGCTGTACGCCGAGTCCGTCTTCAAGGGTGTCGGCTTCGGGCTCGGCTTCGCGGTGCAGCTCGACCCGGCAGCGTCCAAGACCCTGTGCTCGGCGGGCGAGTTCAACTGGGGCGGCGCGGCCAGCACCACGTTCTGGGTAGACCCGGCCGAGCAGCTGACCGTCAGCTTCTTCACCCAGTTCATGCCGTCGAGCGCGTACCCGATCAGGCCGCAGCTGCGCCAGCTGGTCTACCAGGCTCTGGTTGACTGAGGTGCATGTTGAGCGCCTCGTGCGACACGATGGTCGTCGTCCGGCCGGGCTCGGTCCTCTTCGCGAAGAACTCCGACCGGGACCCGAACGAGGCGCAGTTCCTGGACTGGCAGCCGCGGCGCAGCCACACCGCCGGCGCGCGGCTCCGCTGTACCTGGATCGAGATCGCCCAGGTGCGGGAGACCAGCGCGGTGCTGCTCAGCCGGCCGTTCTGGATGTGGGGCGCCGAGATGGGCGCCAACGAGCACGGCGTGGTGATAGGGAACGAGGCGGTGTTCACCCGGCAGCGCTATGCCAGGACCGGCCTGACCGGGATGGACCTGCTGCGGCTCGCGCTGGAGCGGGCGGCCACCGCGGGGGACGCGGTCGCTGTGATCACCGGGCTGCTTGAGCAGTACGGTCAGGGCGGCGGCTGCGGCCACGAGGACCGGGACTTCACCTACCACAACAGCTTCATCGTGGCCGATCATGGCGGCGGCTACGTGCTGGAGACCGCCGGGCGGCACTGGGCGGTGGAGCGCGTCGAGGCCGGCGCCCGGAGTATTTCCAACGGCCTCACGATCGAGCCGTTCGCCGCCAGGTACAGCGACAGGATCAAGACGGCGGTGTCGGCCTGCCGGATCCGGCAGCCGCTCACGCAGCGGCGCGCAGCCGGTGCGGCGGGACCTGGTGATCTGATGGCCGCGCTGGCGGACCACGGCCGGGGCGGACTTGGGCCGCGTTACTCGGTGGTGAACGGCGCGATGGCGGCGCCGTGCATGCACGCGGGCGGCGTGGCCGCCAGTTCGCAGACGACCGCGTCCTGGGTCGCGGAACTTCGGCCCGGCGGCGCGGCGCACTGGGTGACGGCGACGGCGGCGCCGTGCACGTCGCTGTTCAAGCCGGTCTGCGTCGCCGCGCCGCTCGATCTCGGGCCGGAGCCGTCGGACCGCTACGACCCGGCCGCGCTGTGGTGGCGGCACGAACGGCTGCACCGGATAGCGCTGAAAGATCCGGCCGCTGCCTTCCCGGTGTTCTGGCCGGAGCGGGACAAGGTACAGGCGCGCTGGCTGGCCGCCCCGCCCGGGCCTGATGCCGCGTTCGCTGAGGCGGACGACCTGCTGGCCCGGTGGACGGCGGACGTGGCGGCCGCGGTGGGCGAGCGGGACACGCGCCCGGCCTGGGTACGGCGGTACTGGGCAAAGCGGGCGCTGCGCGCGGGGTTGTGAGTGCTCGCGTCTGACGTTTCATTCTGGGCGGTGGCTCACTCGGGGGTTTTGTCGCTAATGTGCCACCGGCCGGGATGAAACGTCAGACGGGCACCACCTGCAGCCAGGCCGCCGCGTCCGCGGGCAGTTCCCCGCCGGGGAGCTCGGCGCTGGCTAGCAGCACGGTTTCGTGCGGCGGCAGCTCCACCGGGCGGCCGGAGATGTTCAGCACGCACATCAGGCCGCCGGGCCGGCTGAAGGCCAGTACGCCGTCGCCGGCCTCGTGCCAGGTCAGGTTGTCGTCGTCGAGCCGCGCACGGGTCCTGCGCAGGCGCAGCGCCTGCCGGTAGAGCTCCAGCATCGACCGGTGGTCGCCATCCTGGCAGTCGGCGGCGAGCGCTTCCCAGCCGCCGGGCTGCGGCAGCCACGGATCCGGGCTCCCGGCCGGGCTGAAGCCGAGCCCCTTCGTCCCCGAGTGCCAGGGCAGCGGCACGCGGCAGCCGTCCCGGCCGCGGACAAGGCGGCCGGTCCGCTCGAAGACCGGGTCGTCGATCAGCTCGGCCGGGATGTCCTCGACCTCCCAGAGGCCCAGCTCCTCACCCTGGTAGATATACGCGCTGCCGGGCAGCGCGAGCGACAGCAGGACGGCCGCCCTGGCCCTGCGGGTGCCGAGCGCGAGGTCGGGAACGCCCGGGTCGGGATGCCAGCCGCCGCTCGTGTCGGCCCGGCCATAGCGGGTGAGGTGCCTGGTCACGTCGTGGTTCGACAGCACCCAGGGAGCGGCCGCGCCGATGCTCGTCAGGGCCAGGTCGATGCCGGCCCGCAGCTGCCGGGCGTCCCAGGCAGTACCGAGATAGTCGAAGTTGAACGCGGTGTGCAGCTGGTCCCCGGTCAGGTAGGGCCGCAGCCGGGTCAGCGGCTTGAGCCACATCTCGCCGACCAGCAGCCGATCGCCCGGGTAGGAGTCGGTGATCTGCCGCCAGCGCCGGTAGATGTCCCTCAGGGCGTCCTGGTCCTCCCACGGCTTGCGCGCGTCCGGTGGCAGCCCCGCGACGTCGGGCAGGTCCGCGTCCTTGACCAGGAAGTCGGCAACGTCGACGCGGAAGCCGTCGATGCCGCGGTCCAGCCAGAACCGCAGGATGCCCTCGAACTCGGCCCGCACCTCCGGGTTGTCCCAGTTCAGGTCCGGCTGCTCGCGGGCGTACAGGTGCAGGTACCACTCGCCCTGGCTGCCGTCCTGCTCGGTCACCCGGGTCCAGGCCGGGCCGCCGAACATCGACTGCCAGTCGTTAGGCGGCAGCTCGCCGTCCTCGCCCCGGCCGGGCCGGTACCAGAACCTCGCCCGCTCGGCCGAGCCCGGCGCGGCCGCGAGTGCGGCGGCGAACCAGACATGCCGGTCCGAGCAGTGATTGGGAACCAGATCGATGATCATCTTCAGGCCGGCTGAGTGCGCGGCCCGGATCAGCTCCTCGGCCTCGGCGAGGGAGCCGAACAGCGGGTCGATATCCCGGTAGTCGGCGACGTCGTAGCCCCCGTCGGCCATGGGGGAGACGTACCAGGGTGTGATCCACAGCGCGTCCACGCCGAGGTCGCGCAGGTACGGCAGCCGGGCTCGCAGCCCGGCCAGGTCACCAACCCCGTCACCGCTGCCGTCGGCGAAGCTGCGCAGGTAAACCTCGTAGATGACGGCGCTGTGATGCCAGGCGGCTGCCGGGTCAGCCACCCTTGCTGTCCGTCGGCGCACGGTGCCTGCCGCCGCCCACCGCGGGAGGGTTCTCCGCCTCCGCCTCCGCCTCCGCCGTGTCACCAGCCGCGGCCGTGGCCTTGGCATGGGCGGCGTCGGCCTTGCGCTCCTTCCTGAGCTGGTACCACTTGTGCAGGATGAGCACGACCAGCAGGAGCACCACCGCGAGGGACAGGATGTCGGTGGCGTGCGAGAAGTTCCTTGAGGCCTTGTCCCAGTCGCTGCCCACGAGGTAACCGAAGACGGAGACCGCACTCACCCAGACCGC
>Ga0335077_10002144_pt1 | contig 23547 bp, 13 predicted proteins | sample Lox_Sample_31_FD_207151 | JGI IMG/M metagenome (GOLD analysis project Ga0335077, IMG submission 207151) | Soil microbial communities from Loxahatchee National Wildlife Refuge, Florida, United States - Lox_Sample_3.1 | ecosystem: Environmental > Terrestrial > Soil > Wetlands | place: USA...
CCGGCATTTTGTCCGCACCGGGGAAAGCCCGCTGCATCTGATACGAGAAGTCATTCCGCCGCGTTTCACTGCCTTCCCGGCCGCCCCTTCCTTGACGCTTCCTCCGCCCGGCACCTATACTCCCTTCGATTTGCTCTTCGCTTCGCACAAGGGGACACGGCTTGCCGTTTGAACCGCTCGACCAGTACCGGCAAAGGCAGAAAAATCTCGAGGAGATCGTAAAACTCGGGGAAGAGCCCTATCCCCATCGCTTCGATTTCACCCACACTCCCGCGCAGCTTTTCGATCTCTACGAGTCCAAATCGCACGACGAACTCGAAGCCGAAAAGCCCCCCGTGCGCGTCTCCGGACGCATTGTCAGCCTTCGCGGCCACGGCAAGGCCGGTTTCGCCCATCTGCTCGGCGGCGGCCGGCGCATCCAGATTTACGTGAAGCTCGACGTCGTTGGCGACCGCGCCTTCCAGCTCTTCCGCCTGCTCGATCTCGGCGATTTCCTCGGCGTGCATGGCCGCATCTTCCGCACGCGCACCGGCGAGCTCAGCGTCTGGGTCACCTCGCTCCGCCTGCTGGCCAAGGCCCTCCTCCCCCTCCCCGAAAAATGGCATGGCCTCGTGGACGTCGAGCTGCGTTTCCGCCAGCGTTACCTCGACCTCGTGGCCAACGACCGCGTCCGCGAAGTCTTTCTCAAGCGCGCCCACATCATCCGCGAGCTCCGCGCCTTTTTCGACGCACGCGGCTTCCTCGAAGTCGAAACGCCCATGATGCATCCCATCGCCGGCGGCGCCGTGGCCCGCCCCTTCGTCACCCATCACAAAACGCTCGACGTCGACCTCTACCTCCGCATCGCGCCCGAGCTGTACCTGAAGCGCCTCGTCGTCGGCGGCCTCGACCGCGTCTACGAAATCAACCGCAACTTCCGCAACGAAGGCATTTCCTTCAAGTACAACCCCGAATTCACCATGCTCGAGTTCTATCAGGCCTACGCCGACTACAACGACGCCATGCAGCTCACCGAAGATCTGCTCCGCCTGCTCGCCGAAAAAATCACCGGATCCCTCCAGGTCCGCTACGGCGAGCACACCCTCGATTTTTCCCGCATCGAACGCCTCACCATGCGCAACGCCGTCGTCCGCCACTGGCCCTCCGCGGCCGGCTCCGCTCCTTCGTCCGCCGGGCTCGCCGCGCCCGAAGGCGTCCGCGCCGCCGTCTCCCGCTACAATTCCTTTGCCCGCGCGCACAACCTCGACCCCATTCCCGCCGTCGATTCCACTTCCCCCGGCGAGCTCACCGGCCTGCTCTTCGAGCACATCGCCGAGCGCCACCTCATCCAGCCCACCCTCCTTCACGATTTTCCCGTGGAGATTTCCCCGCTCTCCAAATGCCGTACCGACGATCCCACCCTCACCGAGCGCTTCGAACTCTTCGCCGCAGGCATGGAACTCGCCAACGGCTTCTCCGAGCTCAACGATCCGGAAGAGCAGGAGCGCCGCTTCGCCGAGCAGGTGGCCCGCGGCGGCGACGAAGTTCCCCGCCAGGTGGACGTGGACTACGTTCGCGCTCTCGCCCACGGCATGCCTCCCACCGCTGGAGAAGGCATCGGCATCGACCGCCTCACCATGCTGCTCACCGATTCCCATTCCATCCGCGAAGTCATCCTCTTTCCTCTTCTCCGTCCCGAGGCTCCCGCCGCGGCGGGCGCCGCGCCCCCTCCGGCCCACCCTTCCGGCTCCGGGGACTGACCGTGCGGCTCGTGCTATGACCTGGAGCGGCGCATGAATCTCGCCGGCTTCGTCGCCCTCCGCTATCTCCGCTCCCGCCATCGTCCCGCCATTCTCCGCATCATCTCCTGGCTCTCCGTCGTCGGCGTGGGGGCCGGCGTGGCCACGCTGGTCATCGCTCTGGCCATGAATTCCGGCTTCCGCTCCGCTCTGGAGGACCACCTTCTCGCCGTCACCTCCCACGTCCATCTCACCCGTCCCGGCTCCGACGGCATTCCCGGCTACGACGCCATTGCCGACCGCCTCTCCAAACTTCCCCACGTGGTCGCCGCGGTTCCCGCGCTCTATCAAACCGTACTTCTCTCCGGCGGCGGCCGCGCGCGCGGCGTGGTGCTCAAGGGAATCGATCCCGCGCGCGAACGCCGCACCGACAGCGTCCTCGCCGGCCTGCTGCGCAGCAAGGATCTGTTTGCCAAGGACGCGGACGGCCTCGACTCCGTCGTTCTCGGCGGCGTTCTGGCCGATGAACTCCATCTCGGCGTCGGTGATTTCGTCACCCTCACCAGCCCGCAGGGCCGGCTCACTCCTTTCGGCGTTCTTCCCCGCTCGCGCCGCTTTCGCGTCTCCGCCGTTTTCCATTCCGGCTTCTACGACTACGACGCCAACTGGGTCTTCTCCACCCTTTCGGCCGTACAGGGGCTGGCCGGCGTCGGCGATCTGGTCAACGTGATCGAATGCCGCCTCGACAGGGCCGATCTCGCCGAAAGCCTCGCCCCCTCCCTCGCCGCCGCCGCCGGCCCCGGCTTCGTCCCGCGCACCTGGGAGGAAGAGAACCGCGCCCTCTTCCGTGCCCTCCGCCTGGAAAAACTCGTCACCGCCATTTTCATCGGCCTCATCACCTTCGTTGCCGGACTCAATATCCTCGTGGTCCTGGCCATGACCGTGCGCGAAAAGGCCCGCGACATCGCCGTGCTCGTGGCCATGGGCGCGCGCCGCGACCAGATTCGCAACATCTTCGTTCTTCAGGGATTGATTGCCGGACTGTGGGGCACCGCCGGCGGCACGGTCATCGGTTATTTCATCGCCGTCGTGGCCGACCGCTGGCGCCTCGTTCAGCTCGACCCCGCCGTCTACGCCATCTCCTTCGTCCCCTTTCATCCCAGTCCCTCGGACGCGCTCTGGATCGTTGCGGCGGCTCTGTTCATTTGCGTCGCGGCGACTCTCTATCCTGCGCGGCTCGCCGCCCGGCTGGCTCCCACGGAGATTCTTCGCTATGAATAATTTCGCGCGCTGGCTGCGTCCGCGGGGCCTTGCGCGGAGTGGCTTCCCAGTTGCTCATTCTTCCTCGGGGATGCGATCACGACTCCAATCCGCCGTTCTCGCCAGGCGCAAGCCCCTCCAACCTTCGAGGCAACACGCGCCGAATGAGCCGCTTGCAGGCCTTCCGGCATCTCTGGGGGCCCGCTTGATCTGCCGCGACGGCGCCTACGCTCTCCAGTTGGAGACTAATGAGCAAACTATTGCGCACTCCGCCCCGCGCCCATTGCGTCAGCCTCCGCCACCGCGTGCATCTAACTTACTAAGAGGTAGGTACGACGGCAGAGCCGGAATGCTCTCCCGTCCGAAGTGAGAATCGTGTGAATCCGGCCAGGGAAACGCGCGACACGGGTGAAACAGCGGCCGCCGCCGCGCGCACTCCCCTGCTTCGCGCCGCGCAGTTGCGAAAATCTTACTCCGCTGCCTCCGGTCCGCTTTCGGTTCTCAATGGACTGGATCTGGAAATCGCTCGCGGCGAGATGGTGGCTGTCGTGGGTCCTTCGGGTTGCGGAAAAAGCACCTTGCTCCATTTGTTGGCTGCGCTGGACACTCCAACAAGCGGTACAGTATACTTCGACCAGGAAGCGCTCTCGGCGTTTTCCGGCGCGAAACTGGCCGAGTTTCGGAACCGCCAGATTGGTTTCGTCTGGCAGCGGCACCACCTGCTGGCCGATTTCACGGCGGAAGAGAATGCCGCGTTTCCCCTGCTGCTGCGCGGCGTCCCGATTCGCGAGGCTCTCGCCGCGGCAGGCGAAGGGTTGGATCGAGTGGGACTTTCAGATCGTCGCCGCCATCGCGCGGCGGAACTTTCCGGGGGGGAACAGCAGCGCGTGGCTATTGCCCGCGCTCTATCCGGGCAGCCTTCTCTGCTGTTTGCCGACGAACCCACCGGTGATCTGGACGAGGACACGGCCGAATCCGTCTTCGCCCTGCTGCGCCGCCTGCACGACGAACGGCGGCTGACCTCCATCCTGGCGACACACAACCAGGGGCTTGCTCAGCGCTGCGACCGCGTTCTCCGCCTCGAACACGGACAGGTCCAGCCGCTGGCTGCTTCCCGGGCTGCCGCGCAGGGCGGGGAGAGGACGCTCAGGTGACCCATGTTTGAACGTTACACCGAGAAGGCTCGCCGCGTGATTTTCTTCGCCCGTTACGAGGCCACTCAATACGGCAGCCCTTACATCGAGACGGAACACCTGCTCCTGGGCCTCCTTCGCGAAGACAAGGCCATGGCCAACCGCTTCCTGCGCACCCATGGCTCTATTGAATCCATCCGCAAGGAAATCGAACAGCGCATCACCATCCGCGAGCGCATTTCCACTTCCGTGGACGTGCCCCTCAGCCAGGAATGCCATCGCATCCTCAAGTTTGCCGCGGAAGAGGCCGACCGCCTCAGCCACAAGCACGTCGGCACCGAGCATCTCCTGCTCGGCATTCTCCGCGAGGAAAAATGCTTCGGCTCCGAGCTGCTCCAGGAGCGCGGCCTGCGCCTTTCCACTCTGCGCGATGAGCTCTCGCGCAGCGCCGGCGAGAAAGTTCCCGTCAACCGCGCCAAGGAGACCTCTCTGCTTTCCGAATTCAGCCGCGACCTGACCCAGGCGGCCATGGAGGGCCAGCTCGATCCCCTCGTCGGCCGCGAGCGCGAACTCGAGCGCGTCGTCCAGATTCTCTGCCGCCGCACCAAGAACAATCCCGTGCTCATCGGCGAGCCCGGCGTCGGCAAGACGGCCATCGTCGAAGGCCTCGCACAGCGCATCGCCGACGGCGACGTGCCCCCATTCCTTGCCGACAAGCGCATCCTTTCCCTCGATCTTTCGCTCATCGTCGCCGGCACCAAGTACCGCGGCCAGTTTGAGGAACGCCTCAAGACCATCATGAAGGAACTGATGGAGAACCAGAACGCCATCGTCTTCATCGACGAGCTGCACACCCTGGTCGGCGCAGGCTCCGCCGAAGGCTCGCTCGACGCCGCCAATATCCTCAAACCCGCGCTCTCCCGCGGCGAAATCCAGTGCATCGGCGCCACCACGCCTTCCGAATATCGCAAGTCCGTCGAACGCGACCGTTCCCTCGAGCGCCGCTTCCAGGCCGTCAAGGTCACCGCCCCCAATGAGGAGGAAGCCATCCGCGTCCTCCAGGGCGTGCGCGAGCGCTACGAGAAATTCCATGCCGTCAGCTACACCGACGAAGCCATTCGCTACGCCGTCTATCTCTCCAGCCGCTACATCCCGGACCGCTTCCTCCCCGACAAGGCCATCGACCTGATCGACGAAGCCGGCGCGCGCGTCAAGCTCCGCCAGTCCATGCTCCCCGAGGAAATCACCGAGGTGCAGAAGCGCATCAAGTTCATCACCCACCGCATGGAAACGGCCATCGCCAACCACGAATTTGAAAAGGCCCGCTTCTACTCCGAGGAGGAACGCAAGGAGCGCGAGCACCTCCAGACCCTGCGCGAAAAACTCAAGATCGACGATTCCGTCTCCGGCGTCGTCTCCCGCGAGGACATCGAAGAAGTCGTGGCCCGCTGGACCGGCGTGGAAGTCACCGCCATAAAAGAGGACGAGCAGCAGAAGCTCATCCGCATCGAAGAAGAACTGCACAAGCGCGTCATCAGCCAGGACCGCGCCATCGCCGCACTGGCCCGCGCCATCCGCCGCAGCCGCGCCGGCCTCAAGGCTCCCGGCCGGCCCGTCGGCTGCTTCCTTTTCCTCGGCCCCACCGGCGTGGGTAAAACCGAAGTGGCTCGCCGCCTCGCCGAGTTCCTCATGGGCAGCGAAAAATCTCTCGTCCGCTTCGATATGTCCGAGTACATGGAGAAGCACTCCGTCTCCAAGCTCATCGGCGCACCTCCAGGCTACGTCGGCTACGAGGAGGGCGGCCAGCTCACCGAGCGCGTCCGCCGTTCACCCTATTCCATCATCCTCCTCGACGAAATCGAGAAGGCCCATCCGGACGTCTACAACATCCTGCTTCAGGTCTTCGAAGACGGGCAGCTTTCCGACGGCCTGGGCAACACCGTGGATTTCCGCAACGCCATTCTCATCATGACTTCCAATCTCGGCGCGCGGCACCTCCAGAAGCGTTCCACCATGGGCTTCCAGTCCGCCTCCGAAGACATCAACGACCAGCGCATGGAAGATATGGTCATGTCCGAAGTGCGCCGGCTGTTCAATCCCGAATTTTTGAACCGGCTCGACGAAATCATCATCTTTAACCCGCTTTCCGACGAGGACCTGTTGCGCATCATCGACATACTCGTCGGGCAGATCAACGACACGCTGGTGCACCGCCAGGTTCAGATCGTGCTCACTCCGGAGGCGCGCCAGTGGATTTTGGAGAAGACCTGTACGGACCGCAATTACGGCGCGCGCCCTTTGCGCCGGGCCCTGCAGCGTTATGTGGAGGACCCTCTCTCTGAAGCCTTGATCCGCGGTGGTATCACTCGCCCCGCCACTCTGGAGGTTTTTGTGGCGGCCGATGGCCTCGGATTCCGGCCCGTCGTTGAAGCAACCTCGATGGTACAATAACGAATCTCATCGCGCGTGTCCGTAGCGCTGGGTCCGACGAGGAGCGATTGATCTTGCGGTGGGGGTTTGCGGCCCCGCTCGGTGGGAGGGCCGCGCGCGTCAATTTGTTGCTCCACAGGCGCCTGGCGAGCGCGTTGTCCCTGTGCGTCTGCACGCTTTTCCCTCTCCTTTCCGCCCGCGCCGCGCATCCCCTCCCCCAGGCCCAGGCTTCCGCGCCCCTCATCGAGCGCGTGGATATCGTCGGCAACCGCCGCATCCCCACCTCCACCATCCGCAACAAGATCTTCACCCAGGAAGGCCAGCCCTATAACGTCGAACGGCTCCGCCGCGACTTTCAGGCCCTGTGGAATACCCAGTATTTCCAGGACGTCCGCCTGGAGGTGGAGAACAGCGCCGACAAGCCGGGTGAGGTTGTGGTCGTCTTTTACCTCACCGAACGTCCCATCATCCGCCACATCCATTACAAGGGCATCAGCGCCGTCAGCGAGTCCGACATCCTCGACCGCTTCAAGGACCGCAAGCTTGGCCTCACCGTGGAGAGTTCGTTCGATCCCACCAAGATCAAGCGCGCCCAGGTGCTCATCCAGGAGCTTGAGGGCGAACACGGCCATCAGTTCGCCACCGTTACCCCGGAATATTCCAAGATTGCCGGCACCAACGCCGTCGAGCTCACCTTTCTCGTCAAGGAAGGGTCCAAGGTCAAGGTCGGCAAGATCACTTTCATCGGCAACACCGCCTTTTCCGACCGCAAAATCATCCGCGCCATGCGCAACGACCGCCCTTACGGCGTGCCCCTCGGCCCCTTTTTCTTCAAGGTGGGTGACAAGACCTTCGACCGCCGCAAACTGGATGAGGATATCGAGCTGGGCATCCGCTCCCTCTACCAGGACAACGGTTACTTCACCGTGGTCGTCAAGGATCCCAAACTCGAAACCGTGGACGTAAACCGCGGCGGCATTCCCGGCCCCTGGCCCTTGGTGGGCAGCCGCCACGGCAAGGCCACCAACATCACCATCCAGATCGACCAGGGCGAGCGCTTCCACATGGGACGGCTCATCGTCCGCAGCCACGACCCCGAGCATCCCGGCCTCGTCTTCAAGAACGAATTTCTTGAAAGGGCCTTCCCCCTCCACCAGGGCGACATCTTCTCCACCGACAAGGTCCGCAAGGCCCTGGAGGAATACAAGGATCTCTACGGCAATTACGGCTTCATCGACTTCACCGCCCAGCCGGAAACCGACGTGGACATTCCCAACAAGGTGGTCAACCTCACCCTCGAATTCGACCTGGAAAAGCCCTATCGTGTGCGCCGCATCGAGTTCGTGGGCAACACCACCACGCGCGACAAGGTCATCCGCCGCCAGCTGCTCCTGGACGAGGGCGATCTGTACAGCAATCGCCTGTGGGAACTCAGCATCCTGCGCATCAATCAGCTCGATTACTTCGAGCCCATCAAGAAGGATCAGAACGTCGACCTCCGCCGCAACACCAAGGAGGGCACCGTCGACATCACCCTCAAGGTCCACGAGAAGGGCAAGCAGTCCATCGGCCTCAACGGCGGCATCAGCGGTCTCGCCGGCACCTTTGTCGGCTTCAACTACCAGACCAACAATTTCCTCGGCCTCGGCGAAACCCTCAACTTCTCCACGCAGTTCGGCACCCTGCAGCGCAGCATCGTGTTCGGCTTCACCGAGCCCTACTTCCGCGACAAGCCTCTCACCACCGGCTTCACCATTTTCGATTCGCGCTACAGCTTCGACACTTCGCGCGAGACGGCCATCCTGCTGGGCAGCCAGCTTCCCGTCACCGACCCCAACTCCACCCAGAATTACAACCAGGACAGCAAGGGTTTTACCGTCTTCGCCAGCTATCCGCTCAAGCGCTATTCGTTCACCCGCCTCGGCCTCAGCTATGGCTACACCGCTTCCAATATCACCGCGTTCAGCGACGCCTCGCGGCTCCTGTTCACCGCCCTGCAGTTCCGCAGCGCCGCCGGCCCCTCCGCGCTCAACGGCATCAACCAGAGCCAGATCACCGTGAGCGCCACCTACAACACGGTGAACAGTCCCATCAATCCCACGGGGGGCAAAGAGCTGGCCATGTCGGTCTCCTTCGTGGGCGGCCCCCTGGGGGGAAACGTCAATTCGATCACCCCCACGGTCGAGTACAAGCGGTTCTTCGCCGTGCGAAAAAAGCGCAACGTGATCGGGTTCCGTCTTCTCACCGCCTACACCAGCGGCTTCGGGGGCAAGGAAGTCCCGCCCCTCACTCGCCTCTATCTGGGCGGCGAGCAGGACGTCCGCGGTTTCAACGTTCGCACCGTCACTCCCGTGGCCTTTATCCCCACCAAGAACGTCACCACCTTCACCTATTCCGACCCCAGCGCTCTCGGCGGCACCGGCGTTCCGGTCACCCGCGAGGTTCAAATCCCCGTCCTCCTCTATCAATTTTCCTTCCCCGGCGGCGACATCGAATCGGTGGGAAATTTCGAGTATCGGATTCCGCTCTACGGCCAGTACGTGGGGCTCAGCTACTTTGTGGACGTCGGCGTCAACGGCATCCTCCGCCGCAACCAGTTGAAGCTCGATCCCGGCGGCCTGGCCGATCTCCAGAGCACCTTCCCCAACAATCCCATCCCCGCCCGGATTCCCCTGGCGGAAAAATCCAATTTTTACCCGCGCGCCTCCACCGGCCTCGAGCTGGTCATCCAGCTTCCCATCGTCCAGGTTCCCTTCCGCATCTACTACGCCTATAACGTTCTCCGCTACTCGGAGGTGATCCAGCCTCCGCGCGGACAGTCCTTCATCAGCGCCTCCACCATCGCCACTTTGTGCGCCAGCGGCAATCCGGCCTGCAACCAGGCCGTGCTGTCCCAGCAAATCCTCCCCCAGCTTTCCAGCTTCCTCGACGTCAACAGCAAACGGCTGCTTTACTCCGAGCCCCTGCGCACCATCCGCTTCACCGTGGCGCGGACCTTTTAGGAGACGGGGAATGCCGGCAATCCAGCGATCGGAGCGCGCAACAGGAGAAGCGAATTCGCGGCGGGTACTCCCGCCGGCCCCGCAGCTTCTGCGGGTCACTTTGCCGAACCAGGAGAGATGCATCATTTGAGACACACATGTATTCGTGGCGCATGGGCCGCTGTAATCCTGCTGCTGGCCGCACTGGCTTCCGCCTGCGGCGGCAATGCCACCGGCGGCATTATGGTCAGCGTTTCCCCCACCTCCACGGGGGTCGCGCTGCAGGGCACCACTCAATTCTTCGCCACCGTCACCAATGCCACGGACACCACGGTCACCTGGCAGGTCAACGGCGTCACCGGCGGCAATTCCACCTGCGGCACCATCTCCACCAACGGCTTGTATACCGCCCCATCGACGATTCCCACCTCCACCATGTGCGCCGGCAACACCAACGGCAGCACTGCGTGCACCACCACCACCAACGGGACCACCACCCCCATCAACGGCTGCGTGCTCATCACCGCCATCAGCAATCAGAACGCCAACTCCAATGGCACCGCCGCCGTCGTGCTCATCTCCGGAGTCACCATCACCGTGGTTCCCACCGGCACCGCCACCATGGGAACGGGAGAAACGCTCAAATTCATCGCCACGGTCACTGGTTCCTCGAATCGGACCGTGAATTGGCTGGTCAACGGCACGCAGGGCGGGAGCTCCACCAACGGCACCATCACCAACACCACCACCGGCGATGGCACGCTGGCAAATGCCGCGGTCTACACGGCTCCCGCGACGGCCCCCAGCCCCGGTTCGGTCACCATCACGGCCCAATCGGCCGCGGACACCAGCCAGACCCAGGTGATCACCGTAGCCATCTCCACCGCCACCGCTCCCACACTTTCCTCCGCGGTTCCGCTGCAGATTCCCGCCGGCGCCTTCGCCGAGGATGTGTACCTCAACGGCACGAATTTTCTCAGCACCACCACCGTCCGCTGGTCGGGAACGGATCTCGGCACCGTCTCGGGCGCCAGCGTGACGGCTGTCAACTCCATTCTGATCCGCGCGCGCATTCCCGCCACTCTGCTCACCACTCCGGGAACCTTTACGGTGACCGTGGAACAGCAGAACCCGCAGCAGGGGATGACTCCTCCCTCCCAGAGTGTTCAGGTGGTCCCCGTGCGCCCGGTACTGCTGGGGGCCTTGCCCATTGCTCCCCTGGTTCAGAATGCCGTTTCCAGTACGGTGGAGCTCTCCGGCGGGTACTTCACTCCTGCCACCACCGCCGAATGGAACGGCCACGTTGTCCCCGTGTCGCCGGATATCACCTTCCCGCGTGCTTTGCAGGCCACGCTGGGCGCCGGAGACCTCTCCACGGCGGGCCTGTACTCCATCGCCGTGCGCACTCCTTCCGCGGCGCGCCCGCGCTCCGCCATCGATCTCCCCGTTCGTCCCTCGGTGGTTCCTGCGGTGCTCGCTCCCATCTCTGGTTTCAGCCAGAGCAACGGAATTTCCGGCGGGCCGGTGGCCGTGGCAGTCAACGACGTCTCCGGCGTCGCCGTAATCGTCGATCAGGGCATGAACACTCTGGACCTGCTCAACACCGGCTATACGGCGATTGCTTCCCAGGTCGCTGTGGGCACCATGCCCACATCCGTGGCCGTCGATGGACTGCGCAACCTCGCCCTGGTCACCGACACGGGCTCGAATGATCTGGCCGTCGTGGATCTTTCCGGGCCCTCTCTCACCACCACGCTTCCCTGTGTGGGAACGGCCCCCGTCGCCGTCGGTGTGGATGAAATCCACGGACGCGCCCTGGTGGTCAACCAGAATGGTACGGGCGCCACGATATTGGACACCGCGCACCCCATGGCCTGCCCCGTCGTTCAGGCCATCGGCTCGATCATGCGCGCCGCCGGAACGGTCACTGCCACTTTCGCTTCGCCGGTCACCATTCCCGGCGGCAATGGCGGCGGAATCATCACCCTTTCGGGTGTCTCCGACTCGAGTTTCAATGGCACGTTTGTAGTGCTTACCGGATCGGGAACCACCATGCTCACCTGGTCGCAGGCCGGCGCCGACGCCAGCAGTTCCGGCGGCTCGGCAGCCACCGGTTCCGTCGTGGGCACGGTCACCGCAGCCACCGGAACCCAGCCCCAGGTCGGCATTCTGCCCCAGATGGGATGGGCCATCGTCACTCCCGGCAATTCCGGTACGCTCACCGTCGTCGATCTCGTCCACTCCACGGTGGTCTTCACGGCCTCCATCACTTCCACCACTCGCGGCATCGCCGTCAACACGGAAACCAAGACCGCGCTTCTGGCCGAGCCTTCCTCCCCGGGCGCATTCTTCTTCAGCCTGCTGGACCAGTCGATCACCAGTGTGGCCACCAACGTTGGCAACGTGGCCGCGGCCGTGAACCCCTTCACCAACGTGGGCGTCTTTCTGAATCCGGGCCTTCAACAGGCCCTGGTCGTCGATTTGTCCACCCCCAGCGTGACCTCCACCCTCACCCTGGGCCATCATCCCATTGCCGCCGCGATTGACGCGGCCACCGATCAGGCCCTGGTGATCGATGACATGGATGGAACCGTCACCGTTGTCGATCTCGGGCCCACCCGCTCGCGCCTGGCCACTCCCGAGCCCCAGATTCTCCAGGTCAGCCCCATGATCACCATGGCCTCCTCTTCCCCCGTTCCCATCACCGTGGTGGGCGCGGGGTTTGCGTGCCCCGGGTCGCAACTTCGCGTGGAAGAGACGGCCATTCCCATCACCTCCTGCTCCACCCGGGAGATCACCGGCACCATTCCCGTCAGCTTCCTCACCGGCCCGCGCCGTCTGGTGGTGGATGTGATGAATTCCAGTACTGCGTTTTCCAATGTCCGCAATGTCCTGGTGGGGCTGGCCATCGCCGTGGGCAATTCGCCCGCGGGCATCGCCGTCGATCAGGACAATGACCGCGCCGTGGTGGCCAACTCCTTCGATGGCACCGCCTCGGTCATTGATATTTCTCCCACCAGCCTCACCTTTGGCTCGGTCACCTCCACCGTCACGGTGGGCAATACGCCGCTCGGCGTGGGCATCGTCAGCCGTATCGGTTTCGCCGTGGTTTCCAACGCCGGCTCCTCCACCGCGTCCGTCATCGACATGACCACGAATCCAGTCACCGTCCCGGTCACCGTTCCGGTCGGCGCAGAGCCCACCGGCGTGGGCACCACGGAATCTCTCGGCTACGCCCTGGTCACCAACACGGTCAGCAGTTCGGTGGACATGTTTCTCCCCAATGCCGGCTCCGGACTGATTCCCAGCGCCCTGGGAATCGACCCCGCTCCCGTGGCCGTTGCCGCGGCTCCCGATTTGAATGTCGCGGTCACCGCCCACGGCTATCCCTCCAACGAAGCGCTCCTGCTGGATATCTCCTCGGGTTCGCCTGCTTTTGTGAATCGTTCCATCGGCATCTCCAACCCCCTGGGCGTGGACTACGATCCGGCCACGCAGCTCTTCCTGATCCTTGCCTCGGGCGGGAATTCCGTGCTCCAGCTCAACCCCAGCACACTCAGCCGGTCCGCTCTGCGCACAGGCGTCGATCCGACCTCCCTGGCCTACAACTTCCAGGCCGGGATGCTGGTCACGCAGAACAGCGGGAGCAACTCCCTGTCGGTGGTGGATCTGCCCGCCTCCGCGGTCCGCGACGTCCTGCCCATTTCGGGCGGCCCGCTGTACGCCGTGGCCCTGCACCGGCGGCTCGAGTTCATGCTCGTTTCGGACTCGGCCAACAACCAGGTCCTGCTGTTTCCGTTCCCCAGGTAGCGCAGCGGGAGGCGTGGGCGTTGACCATGGTGAATCAGGGCGTCTATAATGTCGGATTTGCATTTCTACCGAGATTCCGTAAGGAGAGGTGATGAAGAACCCAGTCAAAGTATTCGCAGTTCCCGCCCTGCTTTTCCTGGCCGCCGCTACCGTGTGCGGCCAGAGTTCTCCGCCGCCGGCCTCGCCCAGCGGGGCCCTTCCCAAGCTGGCCATCGTGGATATCCGCGCGGCATTGCTCAGCACCGCGGAAGGCAAACAGATGGCCGCGGAGATCCAGTCGCAGTTTTCCGCCAAGCAGGCCGAACTGGACAACATGCGGAAGAATCTGGAAGACATCCAGACCCGGCTCCGCAACGGAGAACGGACACTGAGCGACGAGGAGCGCATCCGCCTGGAACGCCAGGGACAGCGCATGCAGCAGCAGTTGCAGCGCAAACAGGAAGAGTACCAGCAGGACTTCAACGATGCGCAGCAGGATGCCATCGACAAGCTGGGTCGCAAGATGGGAGAGGTCATCTCCCGCTACGCGCGCGAAAACGGCTACCTGATGATCATGGACGCCCAGGTGTGCAACATTTACTGCTCCAATCAGCTCGATGTCACCCAGGACATCATCCGGCTCTATGACCAGGCCAATCCCGTGAAGGGTGCCGCCACCGCTCCGGCTCGTCCGGGCACCACGCGTCCGGGAGCTACCTCCCCGGCCAAGCCGACCAAACCCTAGCGGGCTCCAGGCTCGAGCCGCCTTCCCCCGGCGGAGTCTTCTCCGCCGGGCCCGCTCTCTCCCCTTGTCACCCGCCGCGGGCCGGCTTGCATTCGTCCAGCCTGCGGGGTATAGTTGGTTTTCCGGGCGAGGGTCGAACACCAGAGTGGGCGAAAGCCCACTTTTTTGTTGGCCGGGATGCCGGCCGCGAGCCGGGTGTCGCTGCTCGCGGGGCTCTGTTCCGGTGCGGGGATGAAGCTCGAAAAGATTCGCGAAGCTGCCGAGCGCGTGGCCGGCTCGGCGGGATTGGAAGTGGTCGACGTGGAATGGAAAGTCGGCCGCCAGCGCTTTCTCCGGGTGGTTTTGGACAAGCCGGGCGGGGTCAATCACGGCGACTGCGAAAGGGTCAGCCACGAGCTGGGGGTTATCCTCGACGTCGAGGAGCTGATTCCAGGACAGGCGGGATACGTCCTGGAAGTCACCTCGCCGGGGCTGGACCGCAAGCTGACCAGGCCGGACGAGTATGAGCGGTTCCGCGGCCGGCGCGCCCGGATTTCGCTCTCGCAGCCGGTGGAGAACCAGACGTTTTTCGACGGCCGGCTGGCGGGTTACTCCGAGGGCCGGGTGCAACTGGAGGTGAACGGGAGGGAACTCGCGCTTCCGTTCGAATGGATTCGCAAGGCGCAACTGGTGGTGGAGTTCTAGTCCGTTGCCCGCGCGTGCAAGGGAGAGGCAGGAATGGCAAGTCCGCTGACACAGACGATCGAGCAGATCAGCCGGGAGAAGCACATCGAACCGGAAGTGATCGTCGCGGCCATCGAAGATGCGATGGTGGTTGCCGCGCGCAAGTTTTACAAGACCGAGGAAGACATCCGTTCGCGCTTCAATCCGGATACCGGCCACGTGGACGTGTTCGCCGTGCGCACCGTGGTGGAGCAGGTGGAGGACCCGCAGCGGGAAATCACCGTGGCGGAAGCGCAGAAGTTCGACCCGCAGGCCGCCATCGGAACCGAAATCCTGTTTGCCAAGCCCACCGACGTGCTCGGCCGCATCGCTGCGCAGACCGCCAAGCAGGTCATCCTCCAGAAAGTGCGCGAGGCGGAGCGCGACACCATCTACAACGAGTACAACGGCCGCGTCGGCGAGATGGTGAACTGCATCGTGAAGCGCAGCGAGGGCCCCGACCTCATCGTGGACATCGGACGGACCGAAGCGCGCCTTCCCAAGCGCGAGCAGTCGCGCCTGGAAAGCTACAACCTGGGCGAGCGCCTTCGCGTGGTCATCAAACTGGTGGAGCGGGCCGCGCGCGGGCCGCAGGTGGTGGTCTCCCGCGCGGACGGCACCCTGGTGCAGCGCCTGTTCGAAATGGAAGTGCCCGAAATTTACGACGGCACCGTGCGCATCCGCGCCGTGGCCCGCGAGGCCGGCGAGCGCACCAAGATCGCCGTGGAGAGCCGCGACAAGGAAGTGGATCCGGTGGGCGCGTGCGTGGGCATGAAGGGCATGCGCGTGCAGTCCATCATCCGCGAACTGCGCGGCGAGAAGATCGACATCATTCCCTACTCGGAAGAAATCGTGGCCTTCGCTCAGAAGGCCCTCTCGCCGGCCAAGGTCACCCGCGTGCAGATCGTGGACACCGAGGAAAAACGGCTGGAAGTGATTGTGGAAGACACGCAGCTCTCCCTCGCCATCGGCAAGAAGGGCCAGAACGTGCGCCTGGCCAGCAAGCTGATCGGCTGGAACATCGACATCAAGAGCGAGGAAGAGAAGCGGCAGGAGATCGAGGAGCAGATGTCCGCGCTCACCGCTCCGGTCACTCCGCTCTCCGATCTGAAGGGCGTGGGGCCCAAGACGCTCGAGAAACTCGAAGCTCACGGCATCACCAATATCGAGCGGCTGGCCGACATGTCCGCCGAGCAATTGCTGGAGATTCCCGGCATCGGCGAGAAGATGGTGGAGAAAATCCGCCAGGCGGTGGTGGCGCACTTCGAGGGACTGGAAGCGGCCCAATCGGGCGCGGAAGCCGCAAGCGCGGCGGAAACCCCGGCGGCTTCCGAAGAAGCGGAAGCGGCCGCGGAACCGCCGGCACAAGCCGCGGCCGAAGCGGCGCCGGAAGCGGCGCCCGCGGAGACCCCGGCCGCATCACCCGCACCGGAGGAAGGCTCCGAGCCGCCGGCCGGCAGCGCTCCGGCGGAAGGAGAATCCGGCGGCCAGGAATGAGCGAACACAACCAAATTCGCATCAACGAGCTGGCCCGCGAACTCGAGGTCAAGGCCAGAGCCATCCTCGAACTGCTGCCCGGATTCGGCGTCACCGAAAAGAAAACGCATTCCAGTTCCATCGATGTGGACGTGGCGGAAAAGGTCCGCCGCAGACTGACGGGCGGCGAGCCCGAGCTGGAGCCCGCGCCCGTTGCCGCAGCGCCAGTGGCGGTGGAAGAAAAGAAGCAGGAGGAACGGGAGGAAGCGCCCGTGGTCGTGGTGGCGCCGCCTCCGGCTCCCGCTCCGCCTGTGGCTCCGCCAAAAATTGAACCGCCGGTCCGGCCCGCGGCCAAGCCCCCGGTTGTGGTGCCCGCCGAGGCGGGAGGTCCGCCACCTCCACCGCCGCCGCCAGTAGTGAGGCCCGCCGCGCCTCCGGTGGTGGCCAAACCTGCTGCGCCGCCGATTCCGGCCAAGCCGCCCATCTCCTCCGCTCCGCCAAACGTGGCGCCGCCAAGAGCTCCCATCCGTCCGCCGCACCCGGGAGGACAGGGCGCGCCTCCGGCTGCACGCGCTGCCGGTCAGCCGCTGGTGCAGCGTCCCCAGGGGGTCAAGCCGCCTCCGCCGTCGCTTCCGCCAAAGCCTCCCATTTCCGCTTCGCTGCATGAGCGCTCCACGGGCCCCATGCCGCAGTTGCCGCGAAAGCCTCCCATCCCGGGAACCGCGGGTTCTGCGGGAGCGCGTCCGGGGCGTCCGCCACGGCTCACGGCCTCGCCCGGTGTGGCCATGGGCGTCGTGCCCTCGGCGAAGCCCGAGGCGGGCAAGCCTCTCTATCAGCGAAAAACCACGAAATCCGCGGGCGGTGCGCGGCCGCTGGCGGAGAAGCGATTCGAGGAAGGTGAACGGAAGTTGCATCCGGTGCGCGCGCGCGCCGGGGCCGCGGAGCGCCGCGGTCCGGCGGGACGCAGCGGCGTGGCCGAAGCGCCGGCTCCGGTGCAGCGCGAGCCGCGCGAAGTGACCATCACGGAAGGCATCAGCGTGCGCCAGCTCGCGGAAAAACTGGACGTGCGCGCCAAGGAGCTGCTGGCCACGCTGCTGGGGCGCGGCGTATTTGCGAGCATCAACCAGCCGCTGGACGTGCAGACGGCCACCTCGCTGGCCGAGGCCTTCAGCGGGGTCGTGACCGTGAAGTCGTTCGAAGAAGAGGTGGTGGACGAGGTTTCCAAGGAAGAAAAGACGGCGGGAATGGAGCCGCGCGCGCCGGTGGTGACGGTGATGGGCCACGTGGACCACGGCAAGACCAGCCTGCTCGACGCCATCCGCGAGACCAGCGTGGCGGCCGGCGAGGCCGGCGGAATTACGCAGCACATCGGGGCGTACGAGGTGGACGCCCACGACCGCAAGATTGTGTTCATCGATACGCCCGGCCACGAAGCCTTCACGCGCATGCGCGCGCGCGGCGCCAAGGTGACCGACGAGGTGGTGCTGGTGGTGGGCGCCGACGACGGCGTGATGCCGCAGACCATCGAGGCCATCAGCCACGCGAAGAGCGCGGGCGTGCCCATCATCGTGGCCATCAACAAAATCGACAAACCCGACGCGCAGCCGGAGCGCGTCAAGCGCCAGCTGGCCGACCACGGACTCCTGCCCGAGGAATGGGGCGGCGACACCGTGATGGTGGAAGTCTCCGCGCGGGAAAAGACGAACCTGGACAAGCTGCTGGAGATGATCCTGCTGGTGTCCGACCTGCGCGAGTTGAAGGCCAGCTCGGCGGTGCCGGCGAGCGGCACGGTGCTGGAGTCGCGCGTGGACAAGGGCCGCGGTCCGGTGGCCACCGTGCTGGTGCAGAACGGCACGCTGCACGTGGGCGACTTCTTTTTCTGCGGCGCGGTGTACGGCAAGGTGCGCGCGATGTTCGATGACCGTGCGCATCCCCTCCGCGAAGCCGGTCCCTCCACGCCCGTGGAAGTGCTCGGCCTGCAGGGCGTGCCGGAAGCCGGTGACAACTTCCAGGTGGCCGACGAAGGCAAGGCCCGGCACATTGTGGACTACCGGCAATCGAAAATCCGCGAGCAGTCTCTGGCGCGCACGGCCACCGGCCGCATCACGCTGGACCAGTTGCACGAGCAGCTCAAGGCCGGCGAAGTGAAGGAGCTGCCCATCGTGCTGAAGGCCGACGTGCAGGGCTCCGTGGAAGTGCTGAACGAAGTGCTGCCGAAGCTCTCCACGGACCAGGTGAAGATCAAGATCATCCATTCGAGCGTGGGCGCGGTGACGGAAACGGACGTTCTTCTGGCCTCGGCATCGAACGCGGTGGTTATCGCGTTCAACGTGCGGCCGGACCGCAAGGCGGCGGACCTGGCGCAGCAGGAGAATGTGGAGATCCGCGCGCACACGGTGATTTACGAGCTGACCGAGGAGCTGAAGAAGGCGCTGGCCGGCTTGCTGGAGCCTGTGTACAAGGAAGTGCACCTGGGCCGCGCGGAAGTTCGCAACACCTTCCGCATCAAGGGAGTGGGCACAGTGGCGGGGTGCTACGTGACCGACGGAACCATCAAGCGGGACGCGGAGCTCCGGCTGGTGCGCGAAGGCGTGGTGGTGTACGCCGGCAAGGTCAGTTCGCTCAAGCGGTTCAAGGACGACGCCAGCGAGGTGCGTTCCGGCTTCGAATGCGGGCTGGGAATCGCCAACTTCAACGACCTGAAGGTGGGCGACGTCATCGAGTTCTTCACCGTGGAAGCGCTGGAAGCCGCCGCGGCCACACGAGCCTGAACGGTCCGCCGCGCCTGAAGGCGCGGCCCGGAGAGGCGGACGATGCCTGTCGGTTTGCTCACGCTCGAGATTTACATTCCCGATGCAAGGTCGCTGAAGGACAAGCGCCAGGTGCTGCGCAGCCTGAAGGACCGCCTGCGGCGGCACTTCAATATCGCCATCGCGGAACTGGACGGGCAGGACACCTGGCAGAGGGCGGTGGTGGGCGTGGTGACGATTTCGGCGGACACGCGGCACCTGGAGGATGCCCTGGAGAAAGTGGCGAACGAGTCGGAGCGATTGCTGGGACGCGACCTGGTGGGCAGCGCCATCGAGGTGCTGTAGGCGGGAGCCGAGGCTTCGAGCGCGGGCCGGGGGGTCCGCAGGGCAACGAATTTCGAGAGGAGAATTTTCCGGATCCGCGCGGCGCCTATAGAATCGGGAAGGGAAGCCGGCGCGGCCAGCTTCGATTCCGCCGTCCGAGGTAAGACTCCCATGACCACTGTGCGCCACCGCCACGAGCGAGTGGCAGAAGAAATCCGGCATGAGTTGGAGGCCATGCTCGCCGGGGAATTGAAGGACCCGCGGCTGGCCGGGCCCGTGCGCGTCACGGATGTCACGGTGACTCCGGACCTGAAGCACGCGCGGATTTTTCTGGCCGCGTTCGGAACTCCGGAGGAACGGCGAGGGGTGGGAGACGGGCTCGTGGCGGCGATGGGATTCATCCGCAGCGAACTGGCGCAACGGCTGGACCTGCGGCGCGCTCCGGAAATTCATTTCGTGGTAGACGCGTCCGGAGTGGAAGGCGGGCGGCTGGAAGAATTGCTGCATCCGCCCTCGACGGGAAAGGACGCGGTCTGACGCCGCAGGCGAATGCCCCGCCAGCACCAACCGGCGCCGATGGACGGCGCGCTCGTGATTCAGAAACCGCAAGGGAGAACCTCGCACGACGCGGTGGAAATGGCGCGCCGGCTGCTGGGCTTCCGGCAGATCGGCCATCTGGGAACGCTGGACCCGCTGGCGACCGGGGTGCTCGTGCTGCTGCTGGGACGGGCCACGCGGCTGGCGCGATTCTATTCCGGGCGGCGGAAGCGCTACACCTGCACGATCCGTTTCGGGTTTGCTACGGACACCTATGACGCGGACGGGAAGGCGCGGGGCGAAGACCGCGCACCCATGCTGACCCGGGAGGAGATTGAGCCGCTGGTGAGGGAATTCAGCGGGCACCTGCTGCAGACGCCGCCGGCCTATTCGGCGAAGAAAATCGCGGGACGTCCGGCGCACGAGCTGGCGCGGAAGAACCGTCCAGTGGAGCTGAAGCCGGTGGAGGTGGACGTGTTCGAGTTTCGAGTGGAGAGTGTGGAAGGGCCGCGCGTGCGGTGCGTGATCGAATGCGGGGCGGGCACCTACATCCGGTCGCTGGCGCACGACCTGGGAGCGCGGCAGGGAACCGGCGCGCACCTGGAAGAAATCTCGCGGGTGGCTGTGGGCGAGTTCACGCTGGACCAGGCCGTCACTCTCGACGAGTTGCAATCGGCGGCACGGCAGGGGCGGGCGGCGGAACTGGTGATCCCGCTGGAGCGGCTGCTGCCGGAGCTGCCGCGAGCCACGGTGCTGCCGGTGGTGGAACGGCGCGTGCGGCACGGCGCGAAATTCACGCTGCCGCTGGCGCAGATCCAGGCCGCGCAGTTCACGGCTCCGCCCGGAGCCACTTCGCGACTGGATTCGGGCGGGCCCGCGCCGCCACGGCTGCGGGTGTTCAGCCAGCAGCAGAAACTGATTGCCGTGGCCGAAGCGGTGGTGCCGCGAACGTACCAGCCCGTGGTCGTGTTTGAAGCCACCCCGTAAGACCTCCGAAAAAAACGGCGCTGTCGAATCCGTGCGCGTCATGGGCGTGTTCCCGCGGAATTCTTCCTTGTGCCCCGCTCCGAGCAAGCTGCCCGCCGCCGGCTAGGGGCGGGGTGCGCCCGGGGGCTGCTCGCCCGGGGGCTGCTCGCCGGGCGGGCGGAGGGGGCCGGGCTGCGGAACGGGCCGGAAGGGGCGGGGCTCGGTGCCTTCAGGCTGTTCGAATTCGCCGCGGCCGGCTGCGCCGGATTCCCGCTGGTGGCCGGCGTAGAGAACCTGGCGGATGCGCGGGGCGAGGCGGATCAGGCGCGGAGTAACCATAATCACAAGTTCAGTCTGCTGTAACGTGGGGTTCCGATTGGTGAGCAACTGCTCGAGCCCGGGCACCTGGCCGGCGCCGGGAGTGCCGGTGACGGTGAGCAGTTGCTGGTCGGAAAAAATGCCACTGAGCACGGAAGGCTCGCCGGGGCGCAGGCGTACGGTCTGTTCCACGGTGCGATTGGTGAGAACGGGAATGCCGTTGAAGCTGGCCGCGGCCAGGCTGCGGATTTCGAGGTTGAGCGTGAGGGTGACGTCGCCGGAGGGATGAATGTGCGGGGTGGCTTTGGCCTTGATGCCCAGATCCTCGTACTGGAATCCGGGATAGGGGAGCTGCTGGTTGGCGGCGGCGAGCTGCTGGGAGTTGACGACCACGGTGGCGGTGTTGTTGGCGGGATCGCTGACGACGAGGTCCTGCAGACTGTCGCCGTTGAAGTCACCGGAAGCGATCCCTTGGCAGGGAACGGAGGGCGCGGGGAGATTGGAGCAACCTATGGCCGCGCTGGTCTGCAGGGTGATGTTCGCGGGAAAAGTGCCGTCGCCGGCGCCGAACAGGGCCGTGAGGGTGCCGTCGCCGCTGTTGGCAACAACCAGATCCTGAAACGTGTCGCTGTTGAAGTCGCCGGCAACGAGCGCATCCGGCTGGTTTCCCACCGGAATGCTGGTGGAGGTGGTGAACAGGGCGGCGCCGGGATTCGAGGTGTCCGGCGCCGTCCCGGAGTTGAGAAAGACGGTCACGTTGCCGCTGTTCTCATTCGCCACGGCGAAGTCCGCCAGGCCGTCGGCGTTGAAATCTCCGGTGGTGACGGCTACGGGAAACGTCCCGGTGGGGACATCGGTTTGGGAGCAGAAATTTCCGTTGTCGTAGCGGAAGAGAAGAGTGGCGGTGTTGGAGACGGAATCGGCGACGGCGAGATCGAGAGTGCCGACCGGCGAACCGGTGCCGGCGGAACCGCCGGCGCTGGCGGCGTCTGCGCCGGATTGCATCCAGGTGAGCACAGTGGAACCGGAGCCTGCGGTGACCACAAAGGTGCCGTCAAAACTGGAATCGGGAACGCCGGCGACGTTGACCCTGCCCACGCCATTTCCGCCCGGCACGGAGAGAGGCGCAGTGAGTGTAGCGGTGACGGTGCCGGTGGCACTGACGCGCGAGATGGCGGTGATGGATTGCACGGCGCCGGCGTCTACGGCGCCTCCCGTGCTGCTGGCGTCGGGCTGGGAAGCTTCCGCCCAGGTGAGCGTGCGGGTGCCGGAGCCGGAAGTGACGGTGAAGACGCCGTCGAAGCTGGCGTCGGCCACGCCGGAGACGGTGAGTGTGCCGGAGCCGTTGCCGCCGGGGACGGTGAGAGCGGTGCTGAGCGTGGCGGTGACCACGCCGCCGGAGCGGGCGATGGAGGTGATGGAAACCGCGGAGCCCACAGTGGCGGAGCCTGCGCTGCTGGCGGCGTCCGCTCCCGGCTGCGCCCAGGTGAGGGTAGTGGAGCCGGAGCCGGAGGTGACGGTGAAGGTGCCGTCGAAGCTGGAATCCATTACACCCGCAACCGTCACCAGTCCCACGCCGTTGCCGCCGGGAACTGTGAGGGGAGAGCTGAGTGTGGCGGTGACAATGCCCGCAGTGCGGGAGATGTTCGTGATGGTCTGGAGCGCGGCGCAGGACGAGGAGGAGGTGGCCGCCGCGGGGGGACCGCCGAAATTGGCGGAGATGATGCCCACCGGGCCTTCTCCGGTGGCGAGCGGCACGGTGGCGGCGGGCTGGAAGGTGCCGTCACCGTTGCCGAGAAGGATGGAGATGGAGTCGTCGTTGGTGTTGGTGACGGCAATGTCCAGGTGACCGTCGGAATTGAAATCCCCGACGACGAGACCGGAGGGAGCGGCACCCACCGGGTAACCCACCGGATTCTGAAAGGTGCCGTCGCCGTTGCCGAGCAGGATCTGAACGCTGTTGGCGCCCTGATCCACAACGGCCAGGTCCACGGCCGTGGAGGAAGAGCGGAAGGTGGCTGCGGCGACGGCTACGGGATTGGTGCCGGCAGCAAAGGACTGGGGTGACTGAAAACTGCCGTCGCCATTGCCGAGAAAGACGGAGACGGTTCCGGCATCGTGATTCGCGGTGATGAAATCGAGGAACGAGCTGGAAGTGCGGAGGACGGCGGTGGTAACGCCACGCGGGGACGCGTCGGTGCCCAGGGTAGCCTCCGCAATTCCGGGAGTGGCGCCCTGGGTGGTGAACTCGTTGGAGAGAGTGGCGAAGTTGATGGGGTAGCGCTGGCCAACGAAGAAGGAGGCGGGCTCGTCGTCCTCGGCGCGAAGCAGGACGCGCTGGGCGCTGTGGACGGCGCTCAACTGGCTGGCGAAATTGGCGGTGGCACCGGGAAGGGTGGCGAGAAAAACAGTCTGGCC
>Ga0335077_10002146_pt1 | contig 23537 bp, 29 predicted proteins | sample Lox_Sample_31_FD_207151 | JGI IMG/M metagenome (GOLD analysis project Ga0335077, IMG submission 207151) | Soil microbial communities from Loxahatchee National Wildlife Refuge, Florida, United States - Lox_Sample_3.1 | ecosystem: Environmental > Terrestrial > Soil > Wetlands | place: USA...
GCAAAAGCCGCCTGCCTAAGCCGCCGATCCAGTAATCCGCGTGGAAACGCCGCACGCGGGCGTTGACCTCGCGGCGGCACGGGTGTTCCTTGTGGCCCGATGAATGCCTTCAGCTCCCGACCGTTGCCGGCGCGTCCGTTGGCGCTGCCGAATCTGCTGACCTATGGGCGCATCGCCGCCGTGCCGGTGGTGGTGGGGCTGATGTACTGGCAGAGTATCCTGGGCGGCGGGCTATGGCTGCGCTGGCTGGCGCTGGCGATCTTCATCGCCGCCGGCATCAGCGACATTCTCGACGGCTACTTCGCCCGCATGTGGGCGCAGCAATCTTCGCTCGGCCGCATGCTCGATCCGATCGCCGACAAATTGCTGGTTGCCTCCTGCCTGCTGATGCTGGCAGCGGAGGGAACGATCCGCGGCTGGTCGCTGTTCGCGGCGGTCATCATCCTGTGCCGCGAGATTCTGGTCTCGGGCCTGCGCGAATATCTCGCCGAGCTCAGGGTCGGCGTGCCGGTGACGCGGCTCGCCAAATACAAGACCATCGGGCAAATGGTGGCGATCGGTTTCCTGATCGCCGGCGATGCCGGCGACGTGGTACTGCCGGAAACGACCACCATCGGCATCACGCTGCTGTGGCTGTCGGCGATCCTCACGCTTTACACCGGCTGGGATTACATGCGCGCCGGCCTGCGCTATATGATCGACTAAAACCAGCCGGTCATCCCCGCGAAAGCGGGGATCCAGAGCGGCACCTGCTGAATCCGAAGAAAACTGGATTCCCGCTTACGCGGGAATGCGCGGAGTTTGTATGAAGCTGCGTTATTTCGCCTGGGTGCGCGAGCGCGTCGGCAAGCCCGAGGAAGACATCGAGATCCCCGCCGGCGTCGGCACGGTGGCCGAGCTGATGACGTGGCTTTCCTCGCGCGGCGAGGAATACGCGCATGCCTTCGAGAATCCCAAGGTGATCCGCGCGGCCATCGACCGCGCGCACGTGAAAGCGCAGGCGCCGATCAAAGGTGCGGCCGAGATTGCGTTTTTCCCGCCGATGACGGGGGGTTAGCGTCGCGGGCGCAGGCGCGCTACATTAATTCCATGACCGTCCCGACCACCGTGCGCCTGCAGCGCGAGCCGTTTGACGCCGCCACGGAAGCGGCCAAGCTGACGCGCGGTCGCGACGATGTCGGCGCGCTGGTCACTTTCACCGGCATTTGCCGCGGCGACGAGGCGGGGGAGCCGATCGCGGCGCTCACGCTCGAGCATTATCCGGGCATGGCGGAGGCGGAAATCGAGCGGCACGTCGCCGAGGCGAGCCAGCGCTGGCCGCTGTTGGGGGTCACCGTCATTCACCGTTACGGGCGCATAACGCCCGGCGAAGACATCGTGCTGGTGGTGACGACGTCATCGCACCGCGCTGCGGCCTTCGCGGCGGCCGAATTCCTGATGGATTATCTGAAAACCCGCGCGCCATTCTGGAAACAGGTCGAGAAAGCGGGCGCGAAGACCTGGGTCGACGCCAAGGCAATCGACGACGCCGCGGCCGGGCGCTGGAGCAAACCGCAAGCGGCGGAGTGAGGCGGCGGCAAACCCGTGTGACGTGGGGCTGATATGGTTCCAGTGATTGTTGCCGCGATGACTGTGCTTGCGCTCGGTCTCAAGCCGGCAGCGGCGGCGGACGTGTCATATTACGACGTGCCGCGCGGCGCGCATCCGCACGACGTGGCGCCGGCGCCGGACGGCACGGTCTGGTACACCGCGCAAAGCCAGGGCGCGATCGGCATCCTCGACCCCAAAACCGGCAAGGCGACACAGATTTGGCTCGGCAAGGGCGCGGCGCCGCATGGCGTCATTATCGGCCCCGACCGCGCCGCCTGGATCACCGAAGGCGGGCAGAACGCCATTGCCCGCGTCGATCCGGTCAACAAGGCGGTGAAGCTTTATCCGCTGCCGGCGAATTTCCCCGACGCCAATCTCAACAGCGCGACTTTCGACCGCAAGGGCATCCTCTGGTTCACCGGACAGAACGGCGTCTACGGCCGCGTCGATCCGGCGACCGGCAAGGTCGAGGCCTGGAAGGCGCCGAAGGGGCCGGGGCCCTACGGCATCACCACCACGCCGAACGGCGACGTCTGGTACGCCTCGCTTGCCGGCGATCACATCGCCAAGATCGACACCGTGAGCGGGGACGCGATGGTGGTGGCGCCGCCCAAGGCCGGCGTCGGCCCGCGCCGCATCTGGTCGGACTCCAAGGGCCTGTTGTGGGTGAGCTTCTGGCACTCCGGCGAGGTCGGCCGTTTCGATCCGATCGCCAAGAGCTGGAAGGTGTGGGCGCTGCCGAAGAGCGGCGCCGGCTGCTATGCGGTTTATGTCGACGACGCGGACAAGGTCTGGCTTACCGACTTCCTAGCGAACGCCATCGTTCGCTTCGACCCGGTGAGCGAGAAATTCGACAGCTTCCCGAGTAATCGGCGCGGCGCCTCGGTGCGGCAACTGATGGGCCGGCGCGGTGAAGTGTGGGGCGCCGAATCCGGCACCGACCGGTTGGTCGTGGTGCGCGAGTGATGCGCACGAGCCGCAGGACCTTCCTGCAATGGCTCGCCGGCGGCGCGGCATGGGCGGTGGCGAAGCCGGGCGCCGCGAGCGAAGCGCGCGTCGCGCGCCTGATCGCCGAGACGCAAAAGCTGCCGACCGTATCGCAGCGCATCGGCGTCATTTCCGCCGCGCTGCGCGGCACGCGCTATCAGGGCTTCACGCTCATCGGCGGGCCGCGTCGGCCGGAGCAATTCGTGTTGCGCGACGATGCCTTCGACTGCGTCACCTATTGCGAGACCGTGCTGGCGGCGGCGCGTTCGCGCGATACCGGCAGTTTCGAGGATACGCTGCGCGAGATCCGTTACCGCAAAGGTTATGTGAACTGGTTCGAGCGCAACCACTATTTCTTCGAGTGGTGCCAGCACAATGTCGACAACAAGACCTGCCGCTGGCTCGACATGGCCGGCGCAGTCGATATCAGCAAGACGGTCGACTCGCAGAAGGGCTTGAGCCGGCGGCGCTTCGCCATGCGCGTGATCCCGCGCGCGGCGCTTCTGACCAATGCCGGCAAACTCGCCACCGGCGATATCATCGGGTTCGTCAGCCGGCGGCCGGATTTGGATTATTTCCACTGCGGCTTTGTCGTGCGCGAACGGGCGTTAATGCTGCGGCACGCGTCCGAGAGTCACCGCCGCGTGCTCGACGAGCGCCTGGAGAATTTTCTGACGCGCTACCGCGTGCGCTATGTCACGGTGCTGCGGCCGCAGGAATTGGCGACGGCGTAAGATTACGCCGCCGCGGCCTTGCCCTTCGGGTTCACCTCGGCGGTGTAGTCGTCCATCAACTGCTTGGTGATGCCGCCGGGGTTGAAGTTCCACCGGCCGCCGATCTCCGCGACGGCGGTGACTTCCGCTGCCGAGCCGGTGATGAAGCACTCGGAGAACTCCGTGAGTTCGTCGGGCAATACGCGGCGCTCGATCACCTCGAAGCCGCGTTTGCGGGCGAGACCGATCACGGTCTGCCGGGTGAGGCCGTCGAGGAAGCAGTCGGCGATCGGCGTGTGGATCTTGCCGTCCTTGACGAAGAAGATGTTGGCGCCGGTGCATTCGGCGACGCGGCCTTCCCAATCCAGCATCATGGCGTCGGCATAGCCTTTGCGCTCGGCCCGGTGCTTAGAGATGGTGCAAATCATGTAGAGGCCGGCGGCCTTGGCGCGGCAGGGCGCGGTCTTCGGATCGGGCCGGCGATAATCGGCGAGGTCGAGGCGGATGCCCTTGAGGCGTTGCTCGGGGTCGAAATAGCTCGGCCATTCCCATGACGCGATGGCGAGGTGGATGGTGTTGGTCTGCGCCGAGACGCCCATCATCTCGGAGCCGCGCCAGGCGACCGGGCGCACATAGGCTTCCTTCTTGCCGTTCTTCTCCACCACCAGCTTCTTGGCGGCGTCGATCTCGGCGACCGAATAGGGGATTTCGAAATCGAGAATATTGGCGGACCGCTTCAGCCGCTCGGAGTGCTCGGTCGACTTAAAGATCTGGCCGCCATAGGCGCGCTCGCCCTCGAACACGCAGCTCGCATAGTGCAGGCCGTGGCTGAGCACATGCAGGTTGGCCTGGTCCCATGGCACCAGCTTGCCGTCGTACCAGATGACCCCTTCAAGCCGGTCATAAGACTGTGCCGCCATCGCTTCCTCCTTTAATCACCTGGGCGGTTTCATCTGCCGCCGTCTCGCCGTTTCGCCGGTTCATTCGTGTCGTTCATTTCCACCGTTCATTTCCACCGTTCATGGAGCATTTTCCGCGCCCATTCCAATACTTTGCGTCGCGTGGCAACACCCGATATGAATGGGGCCGCTCCGGTCCTATCGCCCCGACTTCGGCGCGAAGCCGACGAAAAGGTCCGTTTCGGTACGAAACTTTCGTTCGTAACGGCATTTTTGTAACATAAATTCGAAATATGTCAACATGGCTGACATAAATGTAAAGGCCAAGATTGCCGCGCCGCCGAGCCAGGCAGAAAGCGCGGGCGCGCCGGACTCTGCCGCGCTGGAGCCGATCTGGGACATCATCGAGCTTTTGTTCTTCGCCTACCGCGATTTCGTCGGCGATCCGGACGAAGTGCTCTCCAAGCTCGGCTTCGGACGCGCGCACCACCGCGTGCTGCACTTCGTCAACCGCAATCCGGGCATGAAGGTTGCCGACCTGCTGGAGATCCTCAACATCACCAAGCAGTCGCTCGGCCGCGTGCTCAAGCAGCTTATCGATCAGGCCTACGTGGTGCAGAAGGAGGGCGCGCAGGACCGCCGGCAGCGCCTGCTGTTCGTGACGCCGAAGGGCGAGGCGCTGGCGCTCAAGCTCGCCCTCTTGCAGACGCAACGCATCACCCGCGCCTTCGGCGAACTCGGCCCCGGCGCGCATGAGGCCGCGCGCCGCTTTCTTACCGCCATGATTGATGCCGACAATCGCGACGGCGTGCTGCGGCTGATCGCGCGCGCCGAACGCGCCAAGACGCGGACTTAAAAGATGCTTTTGCCCGCCACGCTGTCCGACGATGCGCCGCATTTGCTGGTGGTCGACGACGACCGCCGCATCCGCGACCTGCTGTCGCGCTTCCTCACCGGCGAGGGCTATCGCGTGACCACCGCCGAGACCGCGGCCGACGCGCGCGCCAAGCTCAACGGGTTGAGCTTCGATCTGCTCATTCTCGACGTGATGATGCCGGGCGAGAACGGCTTCGACTTCGCCAAGTCGCTGCGCGGCTCCTCCAGCGTGCCGATCCTGATGCTGACCGCGCGCGACGCCGCCGAGAGCCGCATCAAGGGCCTGGAGATGGGCGCCGACGACTATCTGTCGAAGCCATTTGAACCACGAGAGCTCTCGCTGCGCATCGCCAATATCCTCAAGCGCGCGCAGCCGGCTGCTCCGCCGCCGGTCGAATCGGTGCGATTCGGGCCGTTCGTTTATCACCTTGCGCGCGGCGAACTGCGCAAAGGCGAGGAGGTGATCCGGCTCACCGACCGCGAACGCGAGATGCTGCGCATCCTGACCGCGACGCCGGGCGAGACCGTGTCGCGGCTGGCGCTCGCCGGCAATGGTGGTACGGTGAGCGAGCGCGCGGTCGACGTTCAGGTCAACCGGCTGCGGCGCAAGATCGAGGCCAATCCCGCCAATCCGCTGTTCGTGCAGACGGTGCGCGGCATCGGCTACCGGCTGGTGACCAGCACATGACCAGCATCGACACCGGCATCCGCACCATCCGCAGCGCGTTCGAGCGGCTGCTGGACGCATGGCGCTGGTACGATTCGATCCCGCCGATCCGCCGCATTCACGCCGTGCTTGGGCGCATTCCCGACGCCTGGCGGCGGATGAGCCGCTGGCTCAACAGCGTGATGCCGAAAGGGCTCTACGCGCGCGCGCTGCTGATCATCATTCTGCCGATGGTGATTCTGCAATCGGTGATCGCCTTCGTGTTCATGGAGCGGCACTGGAACGTGGTCACGCAACGGCTTTCGGCCGGCGTGGTGGCCGACATCGCGGCGCTGATCGACGTCTACAAGGGCTATCCGCAGGACGCCGACCAGCAGCAGATCCGTAAGATCGCGCAGGACCGGCTCGGCTTGGTGGTCGATTTCCTGCCGATCGGCGACATGCCGCCGCCGGGGCCGAAGCCATTCTTCTCGCTGCTCGATTCGACGCTGTCGGAGGAATTGCGCCGGCAGATCGCGCGCCCGTTCTGGATCGACACCGTCGGCCGCTCGGCGCTGGTCGAGATCCGCGTGCAGCTCGACAACACGGTCATGCGCATCTTCGCCCGGCGCAGCGCCGCCTATGCCTCGAACTCGGAAATCTTCCTGCTCTGGATGGTCGGCACCTCGCTGGTGCTGATCGGCGTCGCCATTATCTTCCTGCGCAACCAGATCAAGCCGATTTTGCGGCTGGCGGATGCCGCGGAAAGCTTCGGCAAGGGCCGTGACGCGCCGAATTTCCGCCCGCGCGGCGCGCGCGAGGTGCGGCGCGCGGCCGCCGCCTTCATCGAAATGAAGACGCGCGTCGAGCGCGCGATCGAGCAGCGCACGGCGATGCTGGCGGGCGTCTCGCACGACCTGCGCACGGTGCTCACGCGCTTCAAGCTCGAGCTGGCGCTGATCAAGAAGAAGACGCCGGAAACCGAGGCGATGAAGAAGGACATCGACGAGATGGCGCGCATGCTGGAGGCCTATCTCGCCTTCGCGCGCGGCGATCTTGGTGAGAGCGCGGCGCCGACCGACATGGCGGCGCTGCTGGAAGAGCTCAAGGACGATGCCTTGCGCAACGGCCATAAGGCGAGCGTCGTCTTCCACGGCCAGCCGATCGTCACCGTGCGGCCGGCCGCGTTCAAGCGCTGCCTGGGCAATCTGGTGTCGAACGCCGCACGCCATGCGCCGGCGATCTCGATCACCGGCCACCGCGATCACCGCTATCTCAGCGTGACGGTGGACGATGACGGCCCGGGTATCGCGCCCGATATGCGCGAGGAGGTATTCAAGCCGTTCCTGCGGCTCGACGACGCGCGCAACCAGGACCAGGGCGGCACCGGCCTGGGCCTCGCCATCGCGCGCGACATCGCGCGCTCGCACGGCGGCGACATTACGCTGGGCGACAGTCCGATGGGCGGCCTGCGGGCGACCGTCAGGGTGCCGGTTTAAGCCGCCTCGGCTTCTTCGTCCTCGTCGCGATGACGGCGCCGCCGCCGGCCGCGGATCGCGCAGGGAATCGCGCAAAGATCGCCGACAAAGCCATCCCAGCGCTCGGCGCTGGACAGGCCGCGGCCGAGCGCGGCCATGGTGCGGTCGAGGCCCGGCTCGTCATCGTCGAACCAGACACGGAGCACACGGGCGAACATCAGCGCGGCGCCTTGCGCGCGCAACGCCCCGCGCGGACCATGCGCGCCGATGCCGGCGGCCTCCAGCATCCACTGCTGCGAGCGCACCGCCATGGCGTTGAGCGCGAGCGCGAGACCGGGATTACGTCGCGTCGAGCGCAGCAGCGAGCGCACCGCCTCCTTGTAGGGGGCGAGCGCCTCCAGCCGGCGCATCAGCACGTCGAACAGCCGCTCGCGTGCCGGCTCCTCCGTCATGTCGCCGCCGCCGCCGGCGAGCACCGCGCGGTCGATATCCTTGATCTGGGCGGCGACGATGGCGAGTGTCGAGCCGAATTCGGCGCGCAACTCGGACAGCTTCAGCCCGGCGCGGCCGGCGACCTCGGCCAGCCCGATCTCTTCGAAGGGCTGCTCGGCGAGCAACGCCATCAGCGCCTCGATCGCCTTGTCGCGGTTGCTGTCGCCACGCGGCGCGGCGGCCTGGACTTGCGCGCGGCGCTGCTTTTTCGACTTGCGGGCCATGGCGTTCTCCCGTGTGTGTTCGCTCGCCCTAATCTAGGCCGCTAAAGGCGCCGGTTCTAGGGCAGGGAATATTTATTGCTCGCGCACGATCGTGATCACGAAAAAGTGTCGAGGCGGCGCTAGCCGGCGAGCTCGCGGCCGCGGCGGGTCGCGGCAGCGATCGCCTTGGTCAGCAGTTTCTCGAAGCCGTCCGGTCCCATCAACACGTCCAGCGCCGCCGCGGTGGTGCCGCCGGGCGAGGTGACGTTCTGCCGCAATGTGGCGGCATCGAGCGGCGAGCGCTGCAGCAGTTCGCCGGAACCGGCGACGGTCTCGCGCGCGAGCCGCGCGGCGAGATCCGCCGGCAACCCGGCGGCGATGCCGGCCTTGGTCATCGCTTCCGCCAGCAGGAACACGTAGGCCGGGCCCGAGCCGGAGACCGCGGTGACCGCGTCCATCAGCTTTTCGTCTGCGGCCCATTCCACCTTGCCGATGGCGGCGAGCAGATCGGTAGCGAGCTTACGCTGGCGCGCGGAGACCTTGGCGTTGGCGACCGCGACGCTGATGCCGCGGCCAATCGCGGCCGGCGTGTTCGGCATCGCCCGCACGATCGCCGCGCCCGGCAACGAGGCTTCCAAGAAGCCGATGGTGCGGCCGGCCATGATCGACAGCACCAACGTGCTGTTGCCAACGTAAGCCTTGAGCGGCGGCAGCGCGTCCGGCGCGGTCTGCGGCTTGACCGCGATCACGATGGCGGACGCCGCGGCAGGCTTGGGCTTGCCTTTCGGATTGAGCATGAGCCCGCGCCGCGTGAGCGCTTTGATCGCTTTGCCCGGCTGCGGCTCGAGCACGACAATCCGCTTCAGCGCCAGCCCCCGCGCGATCCACCCGTCGAGCATGGCCGAACCCATCTTGCCGGCGCCGACGAGGACGAGGGAGCCGGAGAGGGAAAGTGAGGTCTTTTTCGTTTTGCCAGCCATGACAAGTTCGATCCGTCACCCTGAGAAGCGAGCGCGAAGCGCGGGCCTCGAAGGGCGACGGCCTGGGCCGTCCATCCTTTGAAGCGCGCCTTCGGCGCGCACCTCAGGATGACGGAGATAGGCAGCGCGATGCAAGTCGCGTCACGCCTCGCCCGAGGTTTCGAACATGGCGGCGTCGAGCGCCTCGCGTGCGCTCTTGCCCGCCCAGACCACGAACTGGAAGGCCGTGAAATAGCGTTCGCAGGAGTCGAGCGCGGTGGCGAGCAGTGCCTCGCATTGCTTGCCGGAGGCCTGCGTGCCGCCCGGCAGCACCAGCGCGTGGCGGAACATCAGCATGCCTTCGCCGACCCAGAGATCGAAATGGCCGACCCATAGCCGCTCGTTGATCAGGGACACGAGGACCTGCACTTCGGCGCGGCGGCGTTCGGGCACGCGCAGATCGAAGGCGCAGGCCAGATGCAGCGCCTCGATGTCGCCCATCCAGGTGTAGGAGACCTGGTAGTCGGTCCACTTGCCGGTAATGAGGATCGTAATCTCGTCGTCGCTGGCGCGCTCGAACGACCAGTCGTTGCCCGCCGCCAGACGTTCGACCACGTCGAGCGGGTTGATCCGGGCGTCGTCGGCGTAGGCGATCTGGGGCATGACGTCTCCGCTTTGCCGAATCGATCAAGGATCGCACGCAAACCACGCGCACGGGCAACTGCCGATCGGGTTGTGACGCAGGGGTACGGGGACGCCTTGACGGCGGAAACGAATCACTCGGTCAACTGACTATAACCTCTGCGATTCAGCCCGCCAAAGGCATCATCGATGGCCAATGGGCCGTGATTTGCCCGCCATAGGCAACCGCGCGGAAATGACTCTCCACAGCAAAGCGGAGGCCTAATGAATCTTTCGGTGGATAACTTCGCCGCGCGGAATCTGTTCGCCGCCCGATTCCGTTTTGTTCTCGCGCGCCGTCAGTCGAACAGACTCGACACCGATTCCTCGGTCGCGGTGCGCCGCATTGCCTCGCCGATCAAGGTGGCGATCGGCAGTACGCGGATGTTTTGGCAGGCGGCGACTTCCTTGGTCGGCTGAATCGAGTCGGTGATCACCAGTTCCTTCAGCCGCGATTTGGCGATGCGCGCCACCGCGCCGCCCGACAGCACGCCGTGGCTGATATAAGCGTAAACCGCCTTGGCACCCTGTTCGAGCAACGCATCGGCCGCGTTCACAAGGGTCCCGCCAGAGTCGACGATGTCGTCGACCAGCACGCAGGTGTGACCGGCGACCTCGCCGATCACGTTCATCACCTCGGATTCGCCGGCGCGCTCACGCCGCTTGTCGATGATGGCGAGCGGCGCGTTGATGCGCTTGGCGAGTCCGCGCGCGCGCACCACGCCGCCGACATCGGGCGACACCACCATGACGTTGTCGAGCTCGAAACGCTCGCGGATGTCGCGCACCATCACTGGCGATGCATAGAGATTGTCGGTCGGGATATCGAAGAAACCCTGGATCTGCCCGGCGTGCAGGTCGAGCGTCATCACGCGGTCGGCGCCGGCGCGGGTGATCAGGTTGGCGACCAGCTTGGCCGAAATCGGCGTACGCGGGCCCGGTTTGCGGTCCTGCCGGGCATAACCGAAATAGGGGATCACCGCCGTGATGCGGCGCGCCGAGGAGCGGCGCAGCGCGTCGATGATGATCAGCAATTCCATCAGGTGGTCGTTGGCCGGGAACGAGGTGGACTGGATGACGAAGACATCGGTCCCGCGCACGTTTTCCTGGATTTCGACGAACACCTCCATATCGGCAAAGCGACGCACCACTGCCTTGGTCAGCGGGGTCTTGAGGTAGTCGGCGATCGCCTGCGCCAGGGCAGGATTCGAGTTGCCGGCGACGAGCTTGATCGCTCCGTTCGTGCCCGACATCTCACAATCCTCTTCTACCCGGCAATTGATGGCGCGCGATCGGCGCTGGATCGCATGCGCTTAGGCGCGCAGGTCATAACAAGGCGGCAACGGGCTCGCAATACGAGTCCGATTTATTGTCCCGGGGCTTTTGAACAGGGTGAACGGGCGGTTGGAATCAGTGACTTGCGGCGAGCTTGGTGGGCGTGGCGGGGGCCGAAGCGACGGGCACGTCCGGCGGCCGGCGCGGCGGCAGTGGGACCCGGGCGGCGTCGCCGTCGGCGGACGCCGGGATGGCGCCGGCGCTCACCGGAGCCGGATCGGCATTGGGCCGGAAAATGCGGAAAATGCCGGCCGCTTCCGGCGAAGATTCGCCGCTCGTGGCGAGCGCCATGCGCGGCGCGGCGTCGGGCGTGCCGGGGGCGATGTCGGGCGAGGTCAGGAAGGCGGCGAGCTGGTCCATGCTGTTGCCGGCGATCCGATGCAGCATGGCGTCGTCGGCCGCGGCCCAGGCATTTTGATGGTGGCCCTTGGCGGTCTCCTCGCCGGAAATGCGCAGCGCGCGGCGACCGTCGTTGTCGAAGACATCCCACACCCAGGACACCGTTGTGACGTTCTTCGTTCTGCTGGCGGAGAGATACCCGCGCACGCGGTAGGCCGACGGACTTTCCCGCGACGTCACCGCCAACCGGCGGGTCTGCGCTTCGCTGTTGAGCGCCTGCACCAGCTCGTCGAATTGGCCGGGCGGCGGGCCGTCGATGGATTCAAAGGCGACCGTGGCCCCGCGCGGCCCGCCGCGCAAGGCAGTGGGATGATCGTCGAGGCTGCAGGCGGCGAGCGCCATCGCGCAAACGGCGGGTAACAGCAGACCGGGCCGGCAGGCACGCTGCGCGGCGCGCCAGGCGCGCCCGCTCCAACTCCACTGCATTGACACCTCTACCGCCGGCCTTGTTCTTGTCGTTCCGAATTCTTGACCGCGCCACACGGTAGCCGCCGCGGTGCCCCGGTGTCCAGCGGCGCGGACTACTCGGCTAATGCGATGGCATTGATATGCCGGCCGTAATCCGGCTCCCCCCGCTTGGTCGTGCGGCGGTAGCTGAAGAAACGCTCCGGCTCGGCATAGTTGCAGAGCGCGAGGTCTTCGAATGTTTCGATGCCGGCGCGCTGCGCCCGGTCGGCGATATAGCCGGCGAGATCGAACATGGCGTGATCGGCGCGCTCGGACGGTGCAAAGAACCGCGCGTTGTCGGCGTCGGCCGCCATGAAGCGGGCGACGAATTCGGGTCCGACCTCGTAGTTCGGCTGCCGGATGGTTGGCCCAAGCGCCGCGACGATGCGCGCGCGCTCGGCGCCGAGCTTTTCCATGGCGGCGACGGTGGCCTCGATCACGCCGGTGAGCGCGCCGCGCCAGCCGGCATGCGCCGCGCCGACCACACCGGCCTCGGCGTCGGCAAAGAGCACCGGCCCGCAGTCGGCGGTGGAGACGCCGATGGCGAGCCTGGGCGTGCGGGTGACGATGGCGTCGGCGCGCGGGCGGCTTTCGTGTGCCCACGGCGCATCGGCGACCACCACCTCGGGTGAGTGGATCTGATAGGCGGTGAGAAAACGCTCCGGCGCGACGCCCAAGGCCGCGGCCATGCGCGCGCGGTTTTCCGCGACGTGTTCGGGCGTGTCGCTCGAGCCGACGCCGCCGTTGAGCGATGCATAGACGCCGTGCGAGACGCCGCCCGCGCGGGTGAAGAAAGCGTGGCGGACGCGGGCGAGCTTGCTGAGGGAGGTCGCTTGCAGCATCGGCTAGCCTTCGAATCCCGGCGGCACGCCGAGCTTGGGGTGCGCGAAGGCCGCGGCCTTGAACAGCGCGCCCATGCCGGCCTGGCCCTCGCTGATCAGACGTTTGAGCGCGGCGTCGATCGAGGCGACGACCGGCTCGGCCGCATTCGCCTTGAGCTTGGCCGCGCGCGTGACGATGCCGAGCCGGCGCAGGAACTGCGACTGCGTCAGCGGCCCGAAGCCGGCCGTGCCCATCGCCTCCACGGCCGTGGCCAAAGCCAGGAAATCGACGTGGGCGGTGAGATCGACGCTGCCCGGCGCGTCGAGCGGGTTAGCGTAGACATGCTTGCCGACCGCCTGCAGCGTTTCGCCGGCGGCGCTTTCGGCGTGGCCGTAGTCGATCACCAGCGCGGCGCCGCCGTCGCGCGTAAGCCGCGCGCCGAGCTCCATCGCCAGCGTGTCGGTGCGCCATTCGAAGATCGATCCCTCCGGCGCATTGCGCACCGCCGGCGCGAGCAGCAGGTCGAAATGCGGCAGCGGATCGGGCGCGATGGTGAAAGCAAGCTGGCCGGAAGGATCCACCTCGATCTGCCGCTCGTGCCAGCCGCGCTCGGTCTTCACCGCCTGGCTGACCGGCAGCGCGTCGAAGAACTCGTTGGCGACGACGATGGCGGCGCCTTGCGGCACGTCGTCCAGCGCGCGGTGCCAGTAGACCGGCGTGCCCAAGGGCTCCAGCGTGCGCTGCTGCTGCGCTTCCAGCGCCGGACTGATCTCGACCAGATGCACCACCAGCGCTTCGCGGAAACCCGGCAGCACTTTGGCCGCGCGCAGCGCGTCCCTCATCATGGTGCCGCGGCCGGGGCCGAGCTCGATGACGCGGATGTTTTCCGGCGAACCCATCTGCCGCCACACCGCCGCCATCCACAGGCCGATCATCTCGCCGAACATCTGGCTCACCTCCGGCGCGGTAATGAAATCGCCGCGGGCGCCGATCGGATCGCGCGTGGTGTAGTAGCCGTGCTCGCTGTCGAGAAGGCAGAGCGCCATGTATTCGCCGACCGGCATGGGGCCGGCCGCCGCGATGCGGCGACGGATTTCGGCTTCCAAAGGCGGCATGTCGCTCATGATCTGGTCTGCAGCGGCGGATGCTTGACCGCGTAATAGATGAATGCAAGTCCGGCGACGAACAGTGGGATCGACAGCAATTGCCCCATGGTCGCGCCGCCCCACAGGAAGCCAAGTTGGGCGTCGGGCTCGCGGAAGAATTCGCAGGTCGAGCGCGCGAGCGCGTAGAAGCAGGCGAAGCAGCCGACGATCAGACCGGGCCGCTTGAGCGCGCCGGCGCGCATCAACAGCGCCAGCACGACGAGCAGCGTCAGGCCTTCGAGACCGGCCTCGTAGAGCTGGCTTGGATGCCGCGGTAGCGGGCCGGCGCCGGGGAACACCATGGCCCAGGGCACGTCGGCCGGGCGGCCCCATAATTCGCCGTTGATGAAATTGGCGAGGCGGCCGAGAAACAGACCGATCGGCCCGACCGCGCAGGTGATGTCGCCGAGCGACAGGAAGGGAATGCCGCGTCGGCGCGCGAACCACACCACCGCGACCACGCAGCCGGTGAAACCGCCGTGGAACGACATGCCGCCTTTCCACAGTTCGAAGATCTCGATCGGGTGGGCGGCAAACAGCGCCAAATTATAGAACAGCACGTAGCCGATTCGCCCGCCGACGATGATGCCGAGCGTCACCCAGAGCACGAAATCGTCGAAATCGGCGAGTGTCATCGGCGCCAAATTCTTTGAAGAATTGCCGCCCCACAGCCGCTTTGAGCGGATGATGGCGCGGGCATAGACCCAGCCGAGCAGGATGCCGACGATATAAGCGAGCGCGTACCAGCGGATGGCGAAGGGACCGAGGTGCACCAGCACCGGATCGAACCGGGGATAGGGGATGACGAATAAAGGCATTGCAATTTCCGCGTTCGGCCGCGCCCGCCAGGAGTGGTAGCATGCCGCCCCTTGTAGCGGGATGACCGGACCGCCATTGTTACGCGCATGATCCCGAAAAGTGGGTACCGGTTTTCGGATAAGATCATGCGCAAAGAATGTACCGGAGGCGAGGCATGACCCAGACCAACAACCGCATATTCGACGAGATGGCGCGCCTGATGAACGATGCCGCCGGGGTTGCGCAAGGCGTCCGCAAGGAATTCGACACCTTGTTCCGCCACCAGGCGGAACGCATGTTGCGCGACCTCGACGTGGTCCAGCGCGAGGAATTCGAGGCGGTCAAGGAAATGGCCCGCCTGGCGCGCGAGGAAAACGAGGCGCTGAAAGCGCGCATCGCGGCGCTGGAGGGCAAAACGGGCGATAAGCCTGACAAGCCGGCGAAGAAAACGGCCGCGCCACCGCCGACGGAATGAGGGAATTCGGCCTTTCTTGCCCTTTGCGGCCGCCGCCGCTATAAGCCTGCGCGACACGCGGCCCCCGGCACCCCTGGAGGCTTGCCGCGCGCGCGGGCGGCGGAAAAAGCCGCCTTTTCCATTGGCTTAGATGAAGGGTTCAGACATGGCGACCGTCCTGGAATTGAAGGCGGCGGTGCGTCCGAAAGGCGGCAAGGGGGCCGCCCGGGCTGCGCGTCGCTCCGGCCGAGTGCCGGGCGTGATTTACGGAGAGAACAAGCCCCCGCAGATGGTCACGCTCGACCATACCGAGCTCACCCGGCGCATTTACGCCGGCCGCTTCCTGACCACGCTGTTCCAGATCGACCTGGACGGCACCAAGCACCGCGTGATCCCGCGCGACTTCCAGCTCGATCCGGTGAAGGATCAGCCGATGCACGTCGACTTCCTGCGCGTGTCGGAAGGCGCCGTCATCCGCGTCAACGTCGCGGTCAAGGTGCTCAACGCCGACCAGTCGCCCGGCGTCAAGCGCGGCGGTGCGGTCAACATCGTCACCCACACCATCGAGGTGATGTGCCCGGTCGAGACCATTCCGGAATCGATCGACGTCGACATCGCCAGCCTCGACATCAACCATTCCAAGCATATCAGCGATGTGACGCTGCCGCCGAATGTGCGCGTGGTCGCACAAGGCGACATCACGCTGGTCACGGTGGTGCCGCCGTCCGGCTACGCCGAAGAAATGAAGGCCGCCGCCGAAGCGGCTGCTGCCGCGGCTGCCGCTGCGGCTGCCGCCGCCGCTGCAGGCGCAGTGCCCGGTGCCGAAGGCGCCGCACCCGGCGCAGCTCCCGCCGCGCCCGGTGCCGCCGCCGCTCCGGCTGCGGGTGCGCCCGCCGCCGCGGCCGCGCCGGCGAAGTCCGAGAAGAAGTGAGGAGGCGCTTAAGCCTCCTCGCTCTCACGCGAACGTTCGGCCCGGGATGCCGTTGAGCCATGCTGCTTTTCGTCGGCCTCGGCAATCCTGGCGAACGCTACGTCGGCAACCGGCACAATATCGGCTTCATGGCGGTGCAGGCGATCGCCAAGCGCCACGACATCGCGCCGTGGCGACGCCGTTTCCAGGGCGTCACGGTCGAAGGCACGATTGGCAATGAAAAGGTTCTGCTGCTGCTGCCCGGCACCTATATGAACGAATCCGGGCGCGCGGTGGCGGAAGCCGTCCATTTCTACAAGCTCGACGCCGGCGGCGTGGTGGTGTTCCACGACGAGGCGGAACTGCCGCCCGGCAAGGTGCGGTTGAAAAAGGGCGGTGGCAATGCCGGGCATAACGGCCTGCGCTCGATCTCCGAGCACATCGGCAACGACTACACCCGCGTGCGCCTCGGCGTCGGCCATCCGGGCAGCAAGGAGCTGATGGAGCGCTACGTGCTGCAGGATTTCGCCAAGGACGAGCGGCCGATGGTCGAGGCGCTGTGCGATATCGTCGCCGATAACGCGGCGCTGTTGGTCGAAGGCAAGGACTCGAGTTTCCAGAACAAGGTGCATCTCGCCATGGCCGCCAAGGGCTTCGGCGTCGGTGCCGATAACGACACAGACGAAGATTAAACCATGGGATTTAAGTGCGGCATCGTCGGCCTGCCGAATGTCGGCAAGTCGACGCTCTTCAATGCGCTGACGCAGACCGCGGCGGCGCAGGCGGCGAACTATCCGTTCTGCACCATCGAGCCGAACGTCGGCGAGATCGCCGTGCCGGACCCGCGGTTGGACAAGCTCGCCGTGCTCGGCAAGTCGGCGGAGATCATCCCGACCCGCATCACCTTCGTCGATATCGCCGGGCTGGTGCGCGGCGCCTCGAAAGGCGAGGGGCTCGGCAACCAATTCCTCGCCACCATCCGCGAGGTGGACGCCATCGTGCACGTAGTGCGCTGTTTCGAGGACAGCGACGTCACCCACGTCGAAGGCAAGGTCGATCCGATCGCCGACATCGACACCATCGAGACCGAGCTGATGCTGGCCGATCTCGAATCGCTGGAAAAGCGCGTCGACGCTCTGGAGAAGAAAGCCAAGGGCGCAGGCGAGGACGCCAAGCTCGCCAAGGAGACGCTCGATCTGGTCAACCGCTCGCTGGCGTTGCTGCGCGAGGGCAAACCGGCGCGTCTGGTCGAGCGCAAGCCGGAGGAGGAGACACTCTTTCACTCGCTCGGCCTGCTCACCTCGGCGCCGGTGCTTTATGCCTGCAACGTGGACGAAGCCGCGGCCGCGACCGGCAACCAATTTTCAAAACTGGTCGAGGCGCGCGCCAAGGAGGAGGGCGCGGTCGCCGTGGTGATCTCGGCCAAGATCGAATCGGAGATCGCGACGCTGCCGCCGGCCGAGCGCGCGGAGTTCCTCGAAGCGGTCGGCCTCAACGAGACCGGCCTCGACCGGCTGATCCGCGCCGGCTACGCGCTGCTGCATCTGGTGACTTATTTCACCGTCGGCCCGAAGGAGACGCGCGCCTGGACCATCACGCAAGGCACCAAAGCACCGCAGGCCGCGGGCGTGATCCATTCCGATTTCGAGCGCGGTTTCATCCGCTCGGAAACCATCGCCTATGACGACTTCATCGCCAATGGCGGCGAGACCGGCGCCAAAGAGGCCGGCAAGATGCGGCTGGAAGGCAAGGATTACGTCGTCGCCGACGGCGACGTGATGCATTTCCGCTTTGCGACCTAACGCTGGTCATTCCGGGGCGCCGCGAAGCGGCGAACCCGGAATCCATAACCCCAGCGCTGCGGAATATGGATTCCGGGTCCACGCGCTTTGCGCTTGCCCCGGAATGACAGTAAAAAAACCCGTCATGCCGAAACTCTACTGGGAAGACTTCCAGCCCGGCGCGGTCGCCGTCTACGGCCCACGGCTGGTCACGCGCGACGAGATCGTCGCCTTCGCCGCCGAATTCGATCCGCAGCCGATGCATCTCGACGAGGCGGCGGCGAGCGCGACGTTTCTGGGTGGGCTGGGCGCCTCCGGCTGGCATAGCTGCTGCCTGCTGATGCGCATCATCGCCGACGGCTTCGTGCTCGATTCGAGCTCAATGGGCTCGCCGGGAATCGACGAGGTGCGCTGGCTCAAGCCGCTGCGGCCGGGCACCCAGATCCGCGTGCGCTCGACGGTGCTGGAAAGCCGCCCCTCCAAGAGCCGGCCGGAAATGGGCCTGACGAAATTCCGGTACGAGGTGATCGATGAGGCCGGAACCTGCCTAACCACGATGGTGACGACCGCGATGCTCGGCCGCCGCCAGCCGGGAGCGCCGCCGTGAAATTCTTCGAGGACATCCAGGTCGGCGACGCGTTCGAATACGGCCGCCACACCTTCACCGCCGAGGCCATCAAGGCCTTCGCCGTCCGCTACGATCCGCAGTTGTTCCATGTCGACGAGGCGGCGGCGGAACGCTCGCATTTCGGCGCGCTGGTCGCCTCCGGCTGGCACACCGCGCTGGCCTGGATGCGGCTGATGATCGACTACCGCCGCCGCATGGACGAGGCGATGCTGGCGCGCGGCGAGCCGGTCGCCGGCATCGGCCCGGCGCTCGGTTTCCGCGAGCTGGCGTGGCCGGTGCCGGTCTATGTCGGCGATACGGTCTCCTACCGGAGCGACGTGATCGAACTGCGCCCCTCGAACAGCCGGCCGCAGTCCGGCCTGATGACCTTCCGCTCGACCGGCGTCAACCAGAACGGCGCGCCGGTGCTCTCGCTCATCAGCACCACCTTCGTTGAGCGGCGCGAGAAACCGCCATGACCGCCGCAGCCGGGACCACGCATACGCCAAGCGAAGAGCGGCGCGCGCTCGGAGTCGCCTGCGGCGCGCATGCGCTACACGATGGTTACACCGACTTGATCTACGTCATGCTGCCGATCTGGCAGCACGAATTCGGTCTCGGCTTTGCCGCGCTGGGGCTGATGAAGACTGTGTTCTCAGGCACGCTGGCGGGCTTGCAGATTCCCTCGGGCTTCCTCGCCGAACGGTTCGGAGCGCCGATTGTGCTGGCGCTCGGCACCGCGCTCGCCGGCATCGGCTACTGCTTCGCCGGCTTCAGCAGCGGTGTCGCCACGCTGGTGGCCGCGTTGTTCGTGGGCGGACTTGGCGCCAGCACGCAGCATCCGCTGGCTTCGTCGCTGATCGCGCGCGCTTTCGCCGGGTCGCGCTCATTGAAGATGCTCGGCACCTACAATTTCGCCGGCGACATCGGCAAGATGACGCTGCCGGCGGCGGCCTCGCTGCTGTTCGTGATATTGCCCTGGCGCCATGCGCTGATCCTGCTCGGCGGCCTCGGCGTGCTGGCGGCGATTGTCGTTTACGTGCTGATCCCGCGGTTCGGTGCCGAGGCGCCGGCACCGCGCAAGGTCGAAGCCGGCACAGCGGCCTCGTCGCGCCTGAGCCAATTCGGCTTTCCGCTGCTGCTATCAGTCGGCGTCATCGACAGCGCGACCCGCATGGCGTTCCTGACTTTCCTGCCCTTCGTGCTCACCGCCAAGGGCGCCAGCCTGCCGACCGTCGGCTTCGCGCTGACTTTGGTCTTCGCCGGCGGCGCGGCCGGCAAGCTGGTCTGCGCCTTCATCGGCGCGCGCATCGGCGCGGTGGCGACGGTGTGGCTGACCGAGGCGGTGACCGCGCTCGGTATCATCGGGCTGTTGCCGCTGTCGCTCGAGGCCGCGCTCTCGATTCTGCCGTTGATCGGCGTCGCGCTCAACGGCACCTCCTCGGTGCTCTACGGCTCGGTGCCGGATCTGGTCGCGCCGGCGAAGCGGCAACGCGCCTTCGGCATTTTCTACACCGGCACGATCGGCGCCGGCGCGGTGTCGCCGGCGATCTACGGTGTGCTCGGCGACGCCATCGGCGTGCCGTCGGCGTTGGTGGTCGTCGCTGCCGTAGTGCTGCTGACGCTGCCGATCACGCTGGCGCTGCGGCCGGCATTGCCGAGCATCAAGGCGTCCTGAACCGGCAGCGTTGGAACCGGCGCGGGGCCGTGTTCATTGTTGCATCGCCATGCCCGCACAATCGTCCGCCGCCGAAGATACGCCGATGACCGCCGACCAGGCTGCGCGTCTTAAGCAATTGTCGATCGACGCCTACGAGCCGGACGCTTTCCAAGAGGTTTTGTCACAAGCCGAAGCGGAGCGGCGCATTGCCGCGCTCAGCGCCAAGCTCAAACTGCTCGACGAACCGCCGCACACTCTGTGAGCGGAACTTTCGCGCGGAACGCATCCTACGCAAGCGCGTTTCCCTGCCTCGTAGCCAAAACAGGCAGGAGGAACCGATGACATGTTTTCGCCACGCCGCGATCGCGGCGGCGTTGTTCGCCGGCGTTGGCGGTGCGAGCGCGCAGACCACGGTGATTACGCGCGAGCCGGTTGAGACACGCACGGTCGTGACGACGCGGCCGCTGGAGCTCACGCCGGTGCAGCGCGAAACCATCTATCGCACCATCGTGCGCGCGCCGGTCGAGGCGCCGCCGCCCATGGTTGAATATCGCGTCGGTACTCGGGTGCCAGCGGGCGCGAGGCTTTACGCCGTGCCGCGGGAGGTGGCCGTTGAGGTGCCTGCGGTCAGAAGCTACCGGTACATGCGGGTGAACAACCACGTCGTGTTGGTCGATCCGGCGACCAGCGAAGTAGTGGCGGATTTCGCCGATTAAATTCATCCGTTTAGAGTAAACAACGACGGCCCGGCGCTTCAACGCCGGGCCGTTTCGTTGCGCGGCTCATTTACCTTGGTGCGTACCTTGGTGCGGCCGCGGGTGCTGGATTTTTCGCGCTTTCAGGCCCATATTAGGCATCGAGGAGTGTGTGAGAATGTCGATGATCAATTATCGGGCCCCGTCCGAGCTTTTTCCCAGCCGCAGCCGCAAATCCCGCCGTCCCATCGGCTATAAGCGTTTCCCGACCGCGGCCGAAGCGATCCGTTTTGCCATCGAGGAATTGCCGCCGGAGCTGTTGCTCGGCGCCTATCTTGAGGTCGAGGAGAAGCGTTTCGACGGCAACGGCATCCGCCGGCTGTACGAAAGCGAAGATTATCCGCTGCCGCGCAAAGCGCCGGCCAACTGAACAAGCCAAAACCGCCGTTCCGCAAAATGACCCCGCGGTGGCGGGGTCAGGTTTGTGGGAGGATTGCATAACTCTAAGCGCCTTATACCGCCGGCTGTGGCGTCCGGGTCCGCTGTCTCCACAGCGTGTGTGCGCATTGGCCGCGGCGTGTCGCGCGAATTTCATGCAACCGGTTTGGCCGCTTGATCGTTGTCGAGAGTAGCCCGAAGGAGGCTCCCGATGACTCACCGTCCGTATCTTGTCTTGATATCCACGGCGCTGCTGGCCGGCGCCGCGATCGCTTTGCCGGCGACCGGCGCCGCCGCCTTTGCCGGCGACAATGTTGCCGCGGCCGATCCGGGCTTCGTGCCCAACACCGGCCGGATCAACCGTGGCTTTGACGAGAAGGTCCCGACGAGCTCACGATCGCGGCCGATTCCCACGTCCGCGCAGTTGCGCGCGGCTTTGCAGATGCCGGACGACAATCAGCCAGCGCTCGGTGGCAGCGACGCCAACGCGACCACCGGCACTGCCGCCGCCGCACAGCGAGTACCGATCGGCGCCACCGGACAAACCATGCCCGCCACGCTCTCGCAGCGGAACGACACGCTCGATCGGGCGCCGATCATGGCGTTGCCGGTTCCGCTCAGCGACCAGGACCGCCAGCGCATCTATCGGGCGGTAATGGCGGACAAGACGGCGGCGGCCAACGATGCCGCGCAACTTGCGCCGGCGAGCGAGCTCGACGCCAACCAGGCTTTGAATGAGACGCATCCGCTGCCGGAGAGCGTGCGCAATATTCCGGGCGTGCAAAGGCTCGGCTACGTCAAGACCAAGAACAAGATTTTCCTGGTCGAACCCGATACGCGCATCGTCGTCGACGAAATCACGTCGTAACGGAACGCCGCCGCCGAATCGCGGCGGCGGCGTCGCGTTGGCGAAGGATTAGCTTGCGTTGCGCCGGCTGGGATGGACCGGCGCGTCCTTCCACTGCTTGAGGCTGTCGCCGATCACCTTCATCGCCGTCATCGAGGCATGGCTCAGGCTGGCATAGCTGGCAAGCTCGCGGCTGACGCGCTCGCCTTCGCCGCGCAACATGTCGCGCACGCCCTGCAGCTCAAGGATGACCCGGTCGATCTCGTCCATCGAGGCGCCGGCGACGCGGCGGATCAGCGCATTGATATTGTCGGTGGCCGGATCGGCGGCGGTGTCCACATCGTTGCGTTGCCGGCGCAGGAAGGCGACGTCGCGCCGGACGAATTCACGGATCTCACCCTCGAATGCGGTTGCCGCCGCCTGATCGACCTCGGCGAGTCGCTCCGGAACGTCGCGGTTCGGAGCGTATTGCTCCGGACCGGTCTTCTCGGAGCCACTGTGGTCCGCGCCAAGCCGCTCGGGTCTGATGGCCGTCATGCTTCACCTCTGGTACAGGCGCAAAACGTTGCGCTGACGCCCCCCGACCGTGCGATTGCCGCATGGAACTGGGGCAGTGGTGGGGCGCGGGGAGGGCGGCATCGGGGCGCTGCACAGCGGTGCGGGCCCGTTGCGGCCTTACCAATTCAGCTTGAGCGCGGCGTTGATGCTCTTGCTCGCGGTTGGCTGACCGAAATCGGTCACTGCCGTGGTCACGTGCAGCGGGCCATAAAGTTTCTGGTCGGCGCTGAAGGTATTGTGCGTGATCGGGTCGTTGCTGGCGCTGGTGACGCCGGCGCCGAAGGTCGTGCCCGTGCTCAGCACGTCGAATTTGACGGCCTTCTCATTACCCCAAAATTGCGGCGTCGCTGCCGGGCCTCCTGACGGCGCCGCCATCAGCGGCACCGCAGACGGCGCCGCCGCCGGCGCGCCGATGGACTGCGTGACCGAATAGCTGTCCTGCAGCGTCACCGAAAACGAACCGCCGACCGGGATCGAGTGCTTGAACGTGGTGCCGACCTTGCTTTGATCGTTGCCGGGATCAAGGCGCGCGTCGACCATCGCGAGATTGGGCAGCGCGACCGACGCCCAGGCGGCTTCGAAGTCCTCCTTGCCGCCGATCACCGGCAAAGGCCAGTCCGGCTGATAGGTGTCGCCCGGCGCCGGCGCCAAATTGAGATCGGCGCCGACCTTGGCGTCCCATTCGCCGGCCAGCGGCCGATTGAACGTCATCGTGCTGGAGCCGTCCGGCTTGCCGCTGACGTCGAATTTGCCGGTATCGGCGAGCCCGGGCAGGCGCAGCGGCTTCGCCGGCTTCGCCTCGGTTAAGGTGGCGGAATCGAACGTCAGCGCATTGCCGAGCTCGGCCGCTTCGTCCGGCGTGAGCGGCGTTTCGGGCGGCGGATTGGCGGCTTCGTCCGCATTGACCGGCGGCACGGTCGAATCGATTGCCGCGCCCGCTGCGTCCTGCGCGGCAGCCGTTGCGGCAAATCCGCAAGCCGCTGCGGCGATGATCCACGCCGCACAGACAATCGCGTCAAGTCGCATCCCGAATACCATCCCCAATCTGCTGCCCGGGCATTTCTGGCGCGCGATGGGCGGCGCGAACCGGTTAAGCATTGGTTTCACGTTTCGCACG
>Ga0335077_10002147_pt1 | contig 23536 bp, 18 predicted proteins | sample Lox_Sample_31_FD_207151 | JGI IMG/M metagenome (GOLD analysis project Ga0335077, IMG submission 207151) | Soil microbial communities from Loxahatchee National Wildlife Refuge, Florida, United States - Lox_Sample_3.1 | ecosystem: Environmental > Terrestrial > Soil > Wetlands | place: USA...
GTCGCCACGCTAACCGCAAGGAGGCAGGCGCCCAAGGTATGACTCATGATTGGGGTGAAGTCGTAACAAGGTAGCCGTAGGAGAACCTGCGGCTGGATCACCTCCTTTCTAAATAGATAGAGAACTACCGCGCTATGGTGTGCGTGGGATGTTCTCAAGCGAAATGCAGCTCTCACGGGCTGCAGGGTCGCTAGACTCAAATCACGTTTACCCTGAGACGCAAGTCGCGGGGTGTTGGACAGATTCTGGTAGATCGTAGACGGTTGAAAAAGAGCATAAATTTTTGATCAGGGCCGTGGCGGATGCCGCGGCCCTTTTTTTTGGCGCGTGGCGCTTGTGCTTACACATTAGACCAAGAAAGACACCGTCAACACCGCGCTGGAAGAGTACATCACAATCCGGGACCAGGTCAGAACTACAACGGAGCAGGACTATTTGCCGACGACGAGGGCGTGTCCGGCGGAGTAGCGTTTTTCGGTGGTGCCGTCCCAGAAGATGCGATCGGTGACCAGCGGGCCTTTCCCAGTGGCGCCCTTGGTGAAGAAGATCTGCAGCGCGTCGCGTGACCAATCGGCGTCTCGGGCGAACGCATCGGGCGGACCGAGAATGGTGCGGCGCTTGGACTTCAATTCATACAAGAAAAATGTCTGGTTCAGACCCATGGTGTCGGTGGGCGCGCCAACCGGCGCGTTCAAATAATAGGCGGAGACCAGCAGAAGGTCGGAGTTGATGGGGCAGGCGCGGATCGTGTCGCTGGACATGATCTGGAACTTGTCGCCGTAGATGTCCTGGAGCGGGACAGACTCGGCGGGCTTGTCGCTGCTGATGAGGTAGAGATTCTGCATGTCGGATGCGAGGAGCGTGGTTGGGGAGAGCCAGCCGTGAAGCGCATCGAAATTCTGCTGCGAGAGAGCTGTGGCGGTTTCCGGAGTGGCGATGGGCGCGGTGAAGATCTGCCAGTTCTTGCCATCATATTTCAGATAGGCGATGTGCGAATCGTCGGGAGACCAGAAGGCCTGGCGGACATTGGGGCCCGCGAAGTCGCGCGAGCGGCCGGTGTCGAACTCGTACAGGACGATGGAGCGCTCGGGGCCGGTCTTGGAATCGGAGCGCGTGTAGAGAAGCTTCCTGCCGTCATGCGAAACGGCGAGTTCGGAGCCAGCGGGAGCCACGGTTTTGCGGACTTCACCGTGCGCGAAGATGACCCGGGCGGTGGCGTCGAGATAGGCGATGGCGAGGGGCGGCTGAAACTTGGTAATGGGGTCGAGGACGGAATTCTTTTTGTCCTTATCTTTATCCTTATCCTTGTCGGGGGCCGATTGGTCGTCGGGCATGTCGAGGGGCTGATTCTTTTTGCGGAATTCGGGGAACTTGTCTGGAGCGCTGAGGCCGCAACCTTTCAGAGTGCCGATCTGCGCATGGTCGAGCTGGACGCTGAAGGAGTACTTGGCGTCGGACATGCCGTCGGAGCAGGATTCGCGGGTCAGCTTGACGGTAACGGCCGCGGCGGTGACGGTGTCGAGCGCGTGGTAGGTCCAGACACGGGTAGGCTCGTCGTTGGTCACGTCGCCGGGCTCGAGGACGATCGGGGGATAGCCGACGCGATCGAGGCGCTCTGGTCCTTTCATGCCGATGCGCAGGCCCCAGAAGGGTTCATTGCCGTGCGCGACGATGAGAATCGGATAATGCTTCGAGACGGGCGAAGGAACCGTGTCGGCGGGTGTTGGCTGCTGCTGGGCTGTCGAAGTCTTGGCGGCGGGCTTTTGCGACGGGGGCGGAGTAGGCGTTTTCGTTTGCGCGCAGAGTGGGGCCGCGGCGACGAGCAGGGAAAGCGCCTTAAGAAGAATTGGTTTTGCGCGCACGCGCACCGTCCTCAGGAGCATCGAAAACCAGAAAGCAGAAGCGGAAGGAAACGTCCCCGAATGCAGCAAGGGGATTAGAACAGAGCGGGGAGGGGAGGCGCAAGGGCTGGCGCTGATTTTGGGGACAAAGAGAAAACCGGCGGATCAGGAGATCGTCAGGAGATCGGCGTTCCCCCGAGGCCGCGCTCGAAACCGTTACGCGGGCCACTCTGGTGAGTGGCGGCCCAGCCAGAGGCGAAGAAAACGAGAAACTGCTTGACATGGCGAACAAAAAGCGAAATAATCGGCGGGCTCGAGGTGAGCTATGTCCCCAGTTCTTCCCCTTTCGGCTTCGATTCGTGAGAGTCGGCGCCGCCCCGTAACACGCCCCGCAGTACAGTTCCTGCCTTTTTGCCCTGAAAGCCCTGACCCACAAACAGAGGCCGTCCCCGCTGCCCGGGGTGACAACGGCTGGTGCAAGGGAAGCCTGGAAGGCCCCCAGGCGGATTGCCCCCCGCCACAACTCCAGACTCCCCGTGCGCCACTGGTGGGCATAGCACGCCTCGCCGCAAATTCGCCGGCCGCGGAGACGAAGAGAAGTTCGCGGGAGAAGCCGGAATATTTTCTGTTGCCGGTGAAATCGATTTTGAACCGCTGCGATTCAAACCGCGTGCCGTTTGACTGGACAATCAATCCGTACCGCGGGTGCGAATTTGGGTGCAAGTATTGCTACGCGCGGTATACGCACGAGTACATGGAAATTGATGGCGGCGAGTTCGAGCGGAAGATTTTCGTGAAGAGAGACGCGAGCGGGCTGCTGGCAAGGGACATTGCGGAGAAATATTCGTACGAGTCGAAAGCCTCGGGCGGGACGGAGGCGGAGCACATCGCGATCGGGACGGCGACGGATCCGTATCAGCCGGCGGAAAAAGAGTATGGCGTGACGCGGGCATGCCTGGAAGAGCTGGCGAAACGCGAAGGGCTGAGCATTTCGGTGATCACGAAATCGAACCAGATCGTGCAGGACATTGATGTGTATCGGGAGATTGCGGCGCGGTCTGCGCTATCACTGAATATCACGGTGACGACACTGCGGACGCGGCTGGCGCGATTGCTGGAGCCGCGGGCACCCCGGCCGGACCTGCGATTGGCGGCGGTACGGCAGTTACGCGAAGCGGGATTGGAGGTGGGAGTCTCGGCCTCGCCGCTGTTGCCCGGGATCAATGATGGCGAGCTGGAAGCCGTGGCGGAGGCGGCGCGAGACGCGGGAGCGCAGTGGTTCTTCTCGGGCGTGCTGTTCCTGATGCCGTCGTCGGCGAAACAGTTTTTGCCGTTCATCCGGGAAAAGTTCCCGAGACTGGCGAAGCAGTATGAGCAATGGTACGGGAGGAATGGATACCCGCCGGAGGAGTACCGGAAGAAAATTTCGGAACGGGTGCGAGCGATCAAGGTGAGGTGCGGGTTTGCGCCGCGTCCCTGGGAAGGCATGCGGACTGCGTCGGCGGGGCCGAGGCAGATGAAACTGGGGTGGGACGCGGGAGCGATTGCCGCCGTGCGCTAGAAAGATGAACGTGCGCAAAGCCCACTTGACTAGTGGGGTGAGTGGGTGAGGCGCAGAGAAATTACGGTGGCGTGGAGTGCGCCGGACTTTTCCCAGGTGCCGGTGCAAATCACGCGGTCACCCTCTTTGACCTGATCCGGGCTGATGTCGTTGGTCTTGGTGTCGCCGTGATACTGGCTGACCCATTTCGTTGTGCTGTCGTATTTTATGATTCGTTCGTCAGCCGTAGACCCGACCTTACGAACGGTGAGGGTGGAGTCATCCTTACTCAACCGAATCACATTGCCCTCCCAACGGGCGTCCTTGGCCTTTGCGGGAGGCTCCTGCGCGAGCGCGGCCATGGCCAGCGCGACGGTAACCACGAACGCGAACGGCAGAGTAAATCGCTTCTTAATCATGCTTTCCTCCTGATCTCCGAGTTCCACGGAAGACTTGACGTGCAGCAAGAACACCTGGCCTAAGGACCGAACGCAGCAAGTTGCCTGACTGCGTGTTCATCTGTTCATCAGCAGCTTGGAAAGAAGCGTCGCGGGCAATCGAAATGTCGAGTTGCGTAAGCCGCTGGTTGTTAGCCGCAAGAATCAACCCGCGCCAGCGCGGTTGAAGTGGGTTCATGGAGAGTCTCCCACCGAGCGGGTCGAACTTTACTCCATTTCGGAGTGGCGAACAACAACAAATACCGGAAGGGTCGCAGCGGTGGCCTGCTATTGGCCGAGTTGTGCGAGGGCGGCTCGGAGGGGGCCGCTGGATATCTGGATCATGCCGCCATAAGGGTTATACATCTCGAGGATCAAGAAAATCGCTCCTGAAACGGCGAGACCGGCGGCAAGAAATGTGGTGATGACGGTGCCGTTGGTAGGCGAGAAGAGTCCCCAGCTTACAAATACAATGGTGAGCCAGAAAATCATGACGATCACCAATGGTTTGGAAACCGACGTTTCGGTTTGTTCGTACATCAGCGAACGCGTCTGTCCAAGGTTCATGGTGATTGCCAGGGCGTTGGACTTGAGAGTGCGCTGGGCATCATCCTTCGGGGAGAGTTTTTGAATCGTGTCGTAGAGGGACTCGTTGGTGTGGGAGGCCGGTTTTTTTTGTGAGGGCCCGCGACGGCCGTGCGACCACATGGTGTCGAGGGCGTGGGCGACAGCGGTTCGTAAAGATTCACGGGCTTCGCTCGATTCCGGTCCGTAATGGGCAAGGACGCGATCGAGCATGAGGACGTTTGCGGAGACTTGTGTGAGTTCGGAACTCTGCGCGTCATAGGCGCCTTTTGCCGAAGTGACCAGCAAGCCCAGAATCAGCGCGGCCATGGTGCCAACCAGCCCCATGCCGAGTTTTACGACGTCTCGGGAGTCCGCATCCAGGTGATGGCTAGGCAAAACTTTACGGAGAGCGATTCCCAGCAGCGCGCCTCCAAAGACGCATAGGAGCGCAGTCAAGCTAGTTGCGACGGAACTCATGATCCACCTCTGTGCGGAACTCTTTTGACACGCGAATTTCAGTTGTTGGTTGAAGCTCTCGTCCGATGCCAATCTTGGGGAAGAGTATAAGCGGGGTGGCTTGAGTCAGTGCAGAGAAAAAACCTTCGCGTTTCGAAATTGACGAATGCGAGTTTCGCGAGGGGAATGGGGACCGGGAGAGTTCGTACCATTACCTGTAATGCGAAGTAAGGCGCGTTGCACGTCGGGGAGCCGAGGGTGTATGTTATCAGCCGCTCGAAAGTCGATACCGGGCCCCAGGAAAAAGTTGGAGTCCCGGGCATGGGAGCGAACCGTTGCCGAGTGACGCGACCGCTTCGGCGGAAAAACAACCAGCGCCCCTGAGAAGAGGCAGCGTGCTGCGAAGACTCGTGGGCATTGGAGTGATTATCCTGTGCGTTGCCGGAGGATTTCTCTATCTGGGCGGCTGGTTCAGCCCCAATGCGCTGACGCCCTCGCGATTCGTCGACGCATTTGAGCGGACCGGGGGAATCCATTCCGGTTTTCGGCGCAATCATGCGAAAGGCGTGGGGGTCAGCGGTTATTTCGAGAGCAACGGCGAGGGAGAGCGGCTCTCCAAGGCCGTGGTGTTTAAGGCGGGACGGGTACCCGTGATCGGGCGGTTCTCGTTTGGCGGCGGCGATCCAAATGTAGTCGACGGGCCTAATATGGTGCGCGGCCTGGGACTGTTGTTCTGGCTCGCGGATGGGGAAGAGTGGCGGACGGCGATGATCAACCTGCCGGTATTTCCGTTCCAGACGCCGCAGGCCTTCTACGACAATCTGGTTGCGTCAGAACTCGACCGCAAGACAGGCAAGCCCGATCCGGAAAAAATGGCAGTGTTTGCCGCCAGCCATCCCGCGACGGTGCGGGCGTTAGGAATTATCCAGAGCCACGCACCGTCGTCTGGATTTGACAACACCGCGTTTCACAGCCTGAACGCTTTCCGGTTCGTCGACGCCGCCGGCAAGTCGATCGCGGTGCGCTGGACGCTGGCGCCGGTGCAGCCGTTTGCACCAGCCAGCGCAGCGGCGACGGCGCAGACAGAGAAGAACTACCTGTTTGACGAGCTCATCGCGAGTATCGCGCAGCATCCGTTGCAGTGGCATTTGATCGTCACGATCGGGCTACCGGGAGACGCGACCAACGACGCCACCGTGGCGTGGCCTGACGGACGGGAGCAAGTGGATGTGGGAACGCTGACCCTCGATCATATCGAGAGCGAGGAAACCAGTCTGGCCCGAGACATCAATTTCGATCCGTTGGTATTGCCGAGCGGTATGGCGCCGTCCGACGATCCTCTGCTGAGCGCGCGATCGGCGATTTATTCACAGTCGTTTACACGGCGCGCAGGCGAAGCAAAGACGCCGAGCGCGATACCGCCCGCGGAAGTGAGAAAGTGAACATGGCCAGCCAGCAGACGCAATTCACAGTGCTGATGCGAATTCTGCACTGGCTGATGGCCGCGATGGTCCTGACCATGCTGGGGATCGGCGTTGCCATGGTGGCATCGCTGGGCGAGTACCATCGCCTGGTTTCCATGCACCGCCCGCTGGGGATCGGCATTCTGATATTGGTGGTGATTCGTTTCGTGAATCGCCAGTTCAGCACCCTGCCGCCATTTCCGGCAAGCATGTCGCCGCAGGAGCGCTTGGTGGCACACGCATCCGAACTATTGTTGTATACATTACTGTTTGTGCAGCCGCTGGTCGGCTGGGGGATGTTGTCGGCGGCGCGCTATCCAATCGTACTGTGTGGGCCGCTGCATCTTCCCCCGATTCTTCCGCACAGCGTGATGTTGTACGCGTTTCTGAGGAGGACGCACACCGCCCTGGCTTACCTTTTGTTCCTGGCGTTCCTGGCGCATTTTGGAGCGATTTTGTTTCACACGCTGGTGGTGCGAGATGGGCTGTTCAGCCGCATGGCGCCGTGGAGAGTGCGCGCGCGCTAGGCGGATTCTGCACAGGGCGTGCCCAAGAATCTAGGCGAGACCCTCGCGGCCCACCCACGCAAAGTCTGCGGCGAACTTTTTCGGAAGGGAAGATACGGCGTTGAGCGGCCCGTGGCGATGGTGACTTATAAAAGAGGAACGATTTTAGTTCCATAAATCTTCTGATCGACTCCGTCTATAAGGCCGCTGGAGGGTAACGCGGAGCCCAACCTTGGTTTCTGCCGATAGGTGGCGGACGCCTTGCTGCCATGCGATGCTATTCGGCGATTATGCGATCGGCCCACTCAACCAGAGAAACAAAGATGGCTGGGTTACCGAACTTGGCACTCCAATTGGCGAGATCATTTTCCGAAACCCCACGGGCTCGGGAGCAAGCTCCTCAAGAAAATACAGGAATGTGTTTGGCGACGATTTTCTCGCGCAATTCACCGAGTGGCGGCCAACCAATGGGAATCAGTGCATCGGACGTCGCCTTCCGCATCAGATAAGTGGCGTCAGCAGTCAGGAATATCTGAACTTCGTGCCCTGCGTCGGACAACGCGAGCGCATGGGCAAACACAAATGAGGCGCGGGTCGGGTCGTCGGTTCCCCAGGAGCTCCTCATCATGATCTTCAGAGTTTTTTTCGATTCCTCAGCATTCGCTCCCAGCGCCAAAAGAGGAAGGCCGAGCAACTGTGATAAGAATCTGCGCCTAGCCATGACTATGTTCTCGCTGTTGCTCCCTGCGAACGGGGGATTCGGGAGAAGTTACATTGGCGGCATCGGTGCTGTCAATTGGTTAAGTCCCGGGGTGAAATGCAAAAGGAGTGTGAATTAGATTTTTTGCGTACGGCATCTTGGAGCAGGCTGGGTGCCAGGTCCGAGGCTCCGCCGCGCATCCTGCGTGGTACAACGGACTGGATTGTACAGCGAAAATCATCAACTGCTGCGTGAAAACACTTGCAGCTCTGGCCAGCAGGCGTTCATTTTGCCGCAACACCGCAGTGGTAAGGGTGGTTCAAGAGGTGCGAGATGGCAGCGGTAAAACAAAAGCTGAAACGTCTTGGAGCAGCCATTCAAAAAGTGGATGAATTCGCAGCGGCAGGTGGAGATTTAAAATCTCAAGCGGCTGCACCGGTGTGGATGGACCTGCTGGGAGGGTTTGCGAGCATTGCGAGGGAGTTTGGGTATGAGCTGGGCAAACCGGTGAAGAAGGAGACCATCGCGAAGCCTGGTCAAGCTTCCGAGACGTGATTCGAACGAAAAAAGGCGTCGTTAAGAAACAGGGATTTGTCCCGCAATGGTGTCGAGCCGTGCGGGCACCCACCGCTCACGCCCTTTCATACATTCGCTTTTATGTAGATGGTGCGCAAGCCTGAGGTCTTCTCTTCGGAGAAGACCTTTGAATTGAGGGCGAGCTATTGCCGGGCTGGAAACGGGCAATAATAATGGAAGGCAACGCCGATGACGATTGCGCCTAATAAAATTGCCCGCGCCCGGAAATTATGGCGTCGGTTGTGGCGCGGCATTCGGCGGAAGCACCAGATACTGACGGCGGTCAGTCTTCCAGACGCGCAGGAATCGATGCTCCTGGACAGAGCGCGTTGCGACGCCTTTCGCGAGGCGATTCGACGGACGGTGAAGCCCGGAGACGTGGTCGTGGACCTCGGTGCCGGGACGGGTCTGCTTTCCTTTTTCGCGGCGCAAGCGGGTGCGAGGCGGGTATACGCGATCGAAGCGAACGCCATCGCCGACGTCGCGGCCGAACTCATCGAGGTGAATGGATTCCGCGAGCGCATCACACTCATCCGCAACAACTCCATGAAAGTGCGTCTGCCGGAACGGTGTGATGTACTGATCAGCGAGATCCTGAGCGTCTTCTGTTTTGATGAAGAAAACGCAATTGAGTTCATAGCCGACGCCCGTGAACGCTTTCTGAAACCGGGAGGCCGTATCATCCCCCAGGCCGCCGATACGTTCGTGATGCCGTTTTCGTCAGAGGTGTTTGGCTTGGGTGGACTGGTTGCCGGGGTTCCTGGCGAAGAACCGAGCTTTTACGGTTTGGATTACCGGCCATTGACGAAACGCTTGAATGAGTGCCGGGTGGTGACAGCTTCCGGAAAGCCGTTGCTGGCGCTTAGCCAGCCTGGACATTGCTACAGCGTCGATTTTCGGAAGGACAGGCAAAATCCGGGAAAGACCTTCGTCCCTTTTCGCCTTGCTTGCGACGGCCGGATCGACGGGTTCCTTGGTTGGTTCGAGGCGCAGTTGTGCGACGGAGTCGGGCTCAGCAATTCACCCTTTCTTCCTCCTACCACCTGGGGCCAACTGTACCTGCCGGTGTTGGAGCAGCCGCAGTGTCATGCCGGTCAAACGCTGCTTCTGTGCCTGGATCCCGACATGGTGGCAGGAGACGCGTGGTGGTCCTACGCAGTGCAGACCGCGGATTCGGACAAATGACTAGAATCGATAAGTCCATCTGCCCATCTCATAGATAGGCGGGGACTTCTTGCGAAGCTGCCTGCAGGGCTAAGGTCCGTACGTGGAGTGCTTTTTGCGATGGGGTTGAAGCCCCGACCTGCTAAAGCACAACTTCTGAGAAGTTCCAGGAGCGAGGAGCTTGGAACAGCAAAGGTTCTTGACAGCGGTAAAAGAATGGAGTTCACTAGCGGGCCACGAAAGCTCCAGGCGGACGGATTGCAATGGGGGAGTCCGGACCGGACGCGGTCTCTCGCCATTGGACCTTTAGATCGGAAGCACAGGTTCCCAGATCACAGCCGGCGTGGAGTTTAGTGATGCGTCGAGCGCATTTGTCAGTTCCTTTCGCTGCCTGTCTCCTGATGGGTTTCGCCGGAGGAGCGCGTAGCGCGGCACAAGAAGCGGCTGCCAACGGCTCGCCACAGCCGGCAAAAAAGGTAGAGACAGGCCGGTTGAAAGTGTGTTTGCGGCTGGAGGATGAAACGGCATTTTCCGGGGCGGCCGAGGTACGAGTGATTCCGGACGAAGGGTATGAGCTGGACGGCGAACGGGGCGATTCGACGAGTGAGGTGGTGTTTCCCGGAATCGCCATCGGGAAGTATCACGTGGAAGTGAGCGCTCCCGGCTTTTTGACCGAGCGGATGAGCGCGAATCTCGAAACAAGTAATCAGGAAAAGACAGTTTTCGTGGTGATGAAGCCGCGGCCGGCGGCCAAGGCGCCGCCGTTAGTGGTGAAACCGCTCGAGTTGCCAGCGGCCAACGAGACAAGAACGGCGGCTAAGTCAGAGGCTCCGTCGAAGCCGGCTACCGTGGCGGAGAAAATGCCGGAAGGAATGGGGAAAGTGCTGCCGGTGGATGAACACGTGGTGTGTCCGGCGGAGCAGGTGTTGAAGGCAACGGGAGAAAACGTCAGGAAGTTCGTGGATTCGATGGAGAAGTTCACCGCCGTCGAAGTGGTGGAGCACTACACGTTCGATAAATCGGGAGAGCGCAAGGGCCCGGAAAAAAGGACCTTCGACTATGTGGTGGCGGTGGAACGACAATCCTCAGGAATGTTCTGGTTCGAAGAATACCGGAACGGAAGCAACGACCAGGGACAATTCCCGGGACACCTGGCGACGTTGGGATTGCCGGCGATCGTATTACTGTTTCATCCGGATTTCGCCAAAGACTTCAATTTTGAATGCGAAGGAATGGTGCGAGACGGGGGACGAGCGTACTGGCAAGTGCGGTTTGAACAACGGAAGGACCGGCCGCCGCGCCTGGAATCGTACAACGTGAACGGCAGAAGTTTTGCGCTGCATTTACGGGGACGAGCGTGGATCGATCCCGGGAAGACGCAGGTGGTGTGGCTGGAATCAGAGCTGGCCGAAGCGATCCCGCAGATTGAATTGACGGAGCAAAACCAGAAGATTGCGTACACGGGAGTAAAGTTTGCCTCGACGGGGCAGGAAATCTGGTTGCCGCAGAGCGCGGAAGTGGTTGCGGAGCGGCGGGGGAAAAGATATTACCGGAAGCACTCGTTCAGCGATTTTCGATTGTTCAACGTGGATACGGCGCAGAGCCTGAAAACACCAAAAGGTTCGTACAGCATTACAAACTTGACGGACACGGACGTGAACTGCGAGTTGATTTTGACAACGGCGGAGGGACTGGCGGGCGGATCGCTCTCCATGCGATTTGTGGTGCCGGCGCGGCGAACGGTAGTCAAGACGGTAGGAACGAAGAAGGATGTAGATTTGCCGGCAGAGGCGGTGCGCTCGGCAAAGTTCGTGCACAGCGGAGGAACGGGGGCACTGAAGGTGGATGCGGACTTGCCGAAGGAGACAACGGTGGATGTGATCCCGTTCGGGGCGCAAGAGCAGCCGTAAAGGGGAGGCATGGAACGGTGTTGTGGTTGAGACGGCCGATGGCGGATGCGGAAGACCGCATGTGCATTGACAGCGTCGCGTCGCCCAGAACACCATCGCGCTGTTGGCGAAGTCATTTCGCGTGGCAGCGGCGATGGAAGAGTGACTGACGGTGATGGCGAAGGCGGCGGTGGCGGCCGAGAAAGCGTAATTGTTTGCGGCGGCGTAGCTAGCAGACTGATCAGGCCACGGTGAAGTAGGTGGTGTAAGGTTCGTTAGCGATAGCGGTGAAGGGCAGGAACTCTTGCGGGCCGGTGGGAGCGGCCGCCTCCCAGGTGTTGTCGGCGGATTTTTGAGCGGCGAGAAGATCTTCGCGGGCAGCGGGCTTACCTGCCGGATGAATTCCGAACAAAACCAGCGGGCCGGACATGAGGGCGACGGTGTTGGGGTGGCGCTTGTCGAGCGGCTCGAGGCGCGTGCGGAGAGGGAGATCAAGTTCGATGCGGTCGCCATCGGTCCAAAGGCGCGAGAGGGAAGCGAAGGTGCCGGGGACGAGGCGATCGGAGAGCAGGCGGCCGTTCATGGAAAGAGCGGCACCTTCGGCCCAGACGGGGATGCGGAACTTGAAAGCGAACTCTCTGGGAGCCGAAGCGCGGACGGTGAAGTGGATGGTGGAATCGCAGGGATAGTTGGTGGCCAGTTCGAGAGAAAAGCGCGCGCCGCCTTGCATCCAGCGCAGCGTTGAAGAGATGTAGAGATTCACGAACACGCTGCGATCGCCGCGGAAGTACGAGCTGATGCGGTAGTCTGCGGCGATTTGCGGCAGGGTGCCGGAGCAGCAGGGCCAGGTGGCTTCCTTGTAGACTTTCTTTCCCTCGAAATTGAAATCAGCGTAGTAGAAGGTGCGGCCGTCGGGCATGAGCGGCTTGGCGCCGAGGATCGTGTTGTACATGACGCGTTCCATGGAATCGCCGTAGCGGGAATCGCGGGTGACACGGAGGAGATAGCGGGTGAGCTTGAAGTGGGCGTAGGCGCCGCAGGAAGTTTCGAAACTGGCGTGGGTTTTGGTGAGACTGTCGAAGAGGTCGTCGCTGTCGGGGGCGCGGAGTTGTTCGTCCGGCCCCCAGCCGCCGGTGGCGTAGCTCTGCGCGAGTAGAAAATCGAAGCCATTTCTGGCGGCGAGGAAATGTTTCCGGCTGCCGAGTGTGAGATAGGCCTGCATGGCGGAGCATAGGGAGTTGACGTGGCTGTAGGCGTGGCGTCCCGCGAGATTGCTGCGGCCTTCGGAGAGCGGCGTGTAGTAAATGTCGTCGAGATATTGCCGGCCGAGGGATTTGTAGCGATTGCCGCCGCCGCGCTGGTAGGCGAGGAACAAATTTTCGGAAATGGTGTAGGACTCGTCCCAGGTGTAGAGCTCGTTGGTGCCGGGGCGCCAGCTGATGCCGTGTTCGATGGCGGTTTTGGGGAGCTCGGGGAGAGCAACGTCGGTGGTGTGGTCAAGAATGGCGAAGGCGTCGGGATCGTGGACGTAGGAGTGGGAATCGATGAGGCCGCAGACGAATTTGTCGTAGCAGTAGGCGGGGAAACGATTGTTTCTGTAGAACTCGGGAGTAATGGTTTTGGCATACAGGCGATTGAGGCGGAGAACCTTTTCGCGTGTGGCGGGATCGCCGGTGATGGCGTAGCTGCGGGCGAGCGCGGAAATCCATTGTCCGAAGGAGCATGCGGGAGAGAAACCCGTTTCGCTGCCATTCTTGTAGTGGAAGTCGGGGAGGTATTCGTACCAGCCGCCGAGTTCTTCGCCGGGAGCGGGCTGGCCGGACATGGCGCGGAGAGGCTTAAGGAGGGAGTCGTCGCTGAGGCTCATGAGGACGGAGTGAGTGTTACGGAGTTGGTCTTCGTGGAGCGGGGAGTGGAGGGTGACGTCGGAGTAGGAAAATTCCTCGAGTGGAGAGTGGTACGCGAGATCGGGGAGGAAGTTGGCGGGGAAGAAGCGCGAGCCGGCGAGTGAGGCCAGCGAGAGGGAGGAGGATTGGAGGAATTGGCGGCGGGTTGGTTTGGAATCGGGCATGGCGGGTGACGGGTTAATGATACGTGAAGGGGTTTGTGCGGGGTGGGGGAAATCGAAGAGAGGCAGTACTTGGGTTGGAAGCTGGCGGCCACAGGGCTGCCGCTGAAAGTTCGGGCGATGAAGTAAGGACGGGCAAAAGCGGGGGCAGGGCTCCCGCACTCCAAGAGCGGAGTATCGCGTTGGGCAACTGAGGGATTCGGCGAGGCACTGTGTGCTGGGCGAATCGCCCTTCGTTAGACTCAGGGTAAGCCGCACAGCAAAAGCGCCACTCTGGTGAGTGGCGCTCCCAGGGTGCCCGCGCAATTATAGGGCGACTTTGAGGGTCGCGGTTAACGGGAGATCGCGGGAAGAAGAGCCGGCGTGGATTTTGTAGTCGCCGGGGAGTTGGGTGAAGTTGTTTTTCTGGGTGTCGAAGATGGAAAGGCACATCGCGTTGAGCGGGAGCGTGATGGTCTTCGATTCGCCGGGGGCTAAGGGGATGCGGTCCCAGGCCACCAAGCGCTTGAAGGATTCGTTGGCGGCGGAAGGGAGCTGCGCGTAGACTTGGGCGATTTCCGCGCCGGCACGCGGGCCGGTGTTTTTCACGGTAAAGCTGACCTGCTTGTGTTGGTCATCCACTGTTAAATTCGAGTAGGCATAGGTGGTGTAGGAGAGACCGAAGCCGAAGGAGAAGAGCGGCTCCTTGTTTTCGGATTCGAACCACTTGTAGCCGACGCGGGCGCCTTCGGAATAGAGGGCATCGAAATTGGGCAGGGGTTTGTCGGGCGGCACGTTGTCCGCGCGAGCTTTCAGGAGCAAGTCCATGCCGGGAACCTGCGGGTGTGGGAGATCGGCTTCGGACCTGGTGAAGGTGATGGGGAGCTTGCCCGAGGGATTCACCTCGCCGAAAAGGATGTTGGCGATGGCTTGACCGCCGCCGATACCCGGATACCACGCTGCAAGAATGCCTTTCACGTCGTTGACCCAGGGCATGAGGATGGTGGTGCCGGACTCGATGACGACGATAGTGCGAGGATTCGCGGCGGCCACAGCTTTGACGAGGGCGTCCTGATTGTCGGGAAGCGCGAGAGGGAAATCCGCGTCTTCGGCAGTAAATTGATTCACGAAGACGATGGCGATTTCCGAAGATTTCGCGAGAGCTGCGGCGGAAGCCGGATCAGTGCCGGGATTGTATTCGACCTTGGCTTTGGGCGCGGCCTGGCGGATGAATTTGAGAGGGGAAGAAGGGAACCACATGGGCTTCTGCCACTCCGCGGAGCCCGGCTTGGGATCGATGGCGTTTCCGCCCGGGGCGTCGACTTGGGCAGAGCCGCCACCGGAAAGAACGCCGGCGTCGGCGTGGGAGCCGATGATCGCGATGGAGCGGACTTTTTCGGAGAGCGGGAGAAGCCTGTCATTTTTAAGAAGAACGGTGCTTTCTTCGGCGATTTGTTGGGCGTTTTCGAGACCCTTGAAGGGATCGACGACGCGGCGCGGCATGACCGGGTGATCGATGACTCCGGTGGCAAACATGCTGCGGAGAATGCGGTGGACCATGTCATTGAGGCGAGCTTCGGGAACCTGTCCAGACTGCACGGCTTTCTTCAGTGCCTCGCCGAAGTACTCGGATTGAGGCTGCTCCATGTCCATGCCGTTTTTGGCAGCGGCCACGGTCGAGTGAGTGCCATCCCAGTCCGAGACAACCCAGCCCTTGAAGGCGAAGTCTTTCTTCAAAACATCATTGAGGAGGTAGTCGTTCTCACAGCCGTAAACGCCATCGAATTTATTGTAGGAGCACATGACTGCGGCCGGGTCGGCGATGCCGATGGCAATCTGGAAAGCCAGGAGATCGCTTTCGCGGGCAGCGCGCTTATCGATGTGGACGTCGACGATCATGCGTCCGGTCTCCTGGTCATTGAAAGCGTAATGCTTGATGTCACCCATGACGTGCTGAGACTGCACGCCTTTGGCAAGATGGCCGACGATGCTGCCGGCGAGCAGCGGATCTTCCCCGGCATATTCCCAGTTGCGGCCGTTGCGTGGTTCGCGCGCGAGATCGACACCACCGCCGATGGACATGTTGAAGCCCTGGTCGCGAAGCTCGCGGCCGATGACTTTGCCGTAGAGGTTGGCGGACTCAAGATTCCAGGTGGCAGCGAGAGCGAGAGGAGAGGGAAGAAGCGTGGCATAGCGGGATTGCAGCGCGCCCAGGCGGACACCGGTGGCAGAGTCGGCGAGGTTAATGTCGGGAATGCCGAGGCGCTCGATGCCGGGAGTGTAACCGGCGCCGAGATTGGAGCGCGGCGGAACGGGATCGCCTTCGCGTAGGACGCCCCAGCCGGTGCCATGAACGAGCTGAATTTTTTCGTCGATGGTCATCTGAGAGATGACCAGATCGGCGCGCTGGTCGGGAGAGAGGGAAGTGTTCGTCCAGGGACGAGCGGTTGCGGCGGACTGCGCGAAGGAGTTACGAGAAATAAAACGGACAGCAATCATCAAAAAAACGACGACGGCAAACAACACAAGGATTCGCTTAGCAGATTTAGAAGAGTCCATGATGCTCCTTGATCAGGGCCACCGCGAAGGGTCGAGCGCAAAGCTGTTGCGGAAGGAAAGAGCGGCGACCCGGAGTGGAAAATAAAACCGGGATGAGTCATCGGGCGACGCGCAGAGATTCCCTCGGGCATGCGGAAGCGCACCTTAATATGGATACTATAGGACGAGAATAACGATTTTGTAAATGATTTTTGAGGGGCAAGGTGCTGTTTCCAAGGATTTGGGACGACAAGGATTCGGAGTAGGGGAGCACGGTAGGATGAGATCCTTGGTCGTCCGGTGCGGTCCGCCTCAGAAGGCGGACCCTACAAGAAGTTGCTGAGGTCAGGGGAGGATGATACGGGATTGTTCGCGCTTGAGTTCCTGGGCGCCGGGGAACTGGCCGCGAAGGAATTCGATGAACTTGCGGGAGCGCGGGCGGCCGTTGGTGCGGAGGATGCCCATGCGGAAGAGGAAGACGAGGAGCTGAAAGATCTCAGCGTCTTTGGGAGGGGGGACGGAGGCGGCGGTGGATTGCTGCTTGATTTCAGTAAGGAAGGCGGAAAGCGCGTCGTAGAGTTCGCGCTGGACGGGAGCGGAGGGAGGCTGCTCGTAGACGATACCGGAGGCGAGGGTCTTGTAAGTTTCAGCGAGGGAACGGAGAGCGGCGAGGGCGTCGGGATCTGTAGCGGCGGGTTGGTTGGCGGCGAACTTGGCGATCGTGAAGGCCACGGCGGAGAGAAACTGGCCGTGCAGCTGGATGGTGTCGGAAGTGATGCGGAGGTCGAGAAGCGGGGTGTCTGCGGCGAGAGCGCGGGGGTGCTGTTCTTCGTAGCGATGCGCGGAGACGAGGTAGCCGCAGGCGGAGGGGCAGTCGATGGTGACTTCGCGCTCGGTACCGCAGCAGACGGCGCAGATTCTCTCCGTTTTGGCGAGACAGAAACGGCCCGGCTTACGTTTATTGCAGATAGGACAAAGCACGAACGATCCCCTGGTGAACGAGAAGAGCGGGCGAGGGGCAAAAGAGAGATTCCTCGCTGTTCTCGGAATGACAATGGCTCGGCTTGTGACGAACTGCGGTCCGCCTCAGAAGGCGGACCCTACAACGCCGCGAAAAAATGCGGCCCCCTAGCACGGCAGAGAAACACCGACAGGATATCACGCTGTGATGACTTTATTGTGGAAGCGGCGGGCGGCAATGACGAGGAGGAATGAGCCCATGGCGAAGAGAGCGAGGGCGTCGGTCCAGAGATGGACCCAGCCGGCGCCGCGGAGAATGATGCCGCGGGTGATGTTGATGAAGTAGGTGGCAGGAACGAAGTAGCTGAGTACGAAGAAGAATTTGGGCATGGTTTCGCGCGGGAAGATGTATCCGGAGAAAAAGATGCTGGGAAGAATGGTGAGGAAAGCGAGCTGCATGGCGTGGGCCTGCGAAGTGGCTTTGCTGGAGATGAGAATGCCGAGGGAGAGCGAGACGAAAATATAAGGAAGGGAGAGAAAAGCGAGGAGGAAAACGCTGCCGTGGATGGGCACGCGGAACAGAAAGCGCATGGCGGTGACAATCATGAGCAGTTCGAAGAAACCGATGAACAGGTAGGGCAGAAGCTTGCCGAGAAGCAGGCCCATGGGACGGACGGGAGTAACGAAGAGTTGCTCGAGGGTGCCGCGTTCTTTTTCGCGGACGATGGAGAAGGCGGTGAGGAAAGTGGTGACGTTAAGGAGCAGGACGGCGGTGAGGCCGGGAAGAAAGAAGTTGGGGGAGCGGGAATCGGGGTTGAAGAGGATTTTGGGGCGCATTTCGACGGCGAAAACGGAATCGCTGGTGGCGAGAACGCGGCGAAGGGATTCATCGAGGCCGATGGCGGTGGTGACGTTGATGGCCTGTCCGGCGACGGAAGAGTCGGAGCCGTCGATGAGCACGAGGACTTGCGCGGACATCTGGTGAAGGAGCTTGTCGGAATAGTCGACGGGGACTTTGATGCCGACGCGGCACTTGCCGGAGATGATGGCGTCGTTGAGGTCCTTGTCGCTGTTGACGTAGCGATAGATGTGGAAGGTGTCGGAATTCTTGAGGCGGTCGAGAAGTTCGCGGGATTCGCGGCGGCCATCGGCGTTGTAAACGACGGTGTTGATCTGGCGGATGTTGGTGTCGATGCCGTAACCGAGAAGAAGCATCTGGAGGATGGGGATGATAAGCGAGAAGAAGAGAGTGGCGAAATCGCGGCGGACGTGGAGCGTCTCTTTATAGAAGACGGCGCCGACACCGCGGAAAGGATTAAGCACTGGGGGCCTCCGGGGCGGCGGATTGCTGGGACTGCCGGGCCTGATGGCGGAAAGTGAGCTCGACGAAAACGTCTTCGAGGCTGGGAGCGAGGGGACGAATTTCGGCAACGACGATGTGCTGGCGGAGAAACTGTTCGCGGAGATGATCGAGGTCGAGGTGATCGTCGATGAGCGCGTGGACGGATTGGCCGAAGATGGTGGCGCTGCGAAGGCCGGGAATGGTGCGCGCGACGCGAAGAGCCTGGGTGACGTGCGGCGCAGAAATTTCGACGCGGTAGGTGCCCGGAGGATTCACTTCGGGGAGTTCGCGGAGATCGTCGGGGGTGCCGTCGGCGATGACTTTGCCGAAATAGATGTAGGCGACGTGGCTGCAGCGTTCCGCTTCATCCATGTAGTGAGTGGTGACGAAGAAGGTGATGCCGTGGGCGGAGAGATCGAAGAGGAGATCCCAAAGCTGGCGGCGAGCGACGGGATCGATGCCGGCGGTGGGCTCGTCGAGGAAGATGAGCTTGGGTTCGTGAAGCATGGCGCAACCGAGAGCGAGACGCTGCTTCCAGCCGCCGGAAAGTTGCGCGGCGAGGCGCTTGTAATAAGGGGCGAGGCCGTTGAGCTGGACGACGTCGTCGATGAGGCGGCGGAGGTTCCGAGAGTCGAGGCCGTAGATGCGGCCGTAGAAGGTGAGATTCTCTTCAACGGTGAGATCGGAGTAGAGGGAAAAGTTCTGGGACATGTAGCCGATATTCTCGCGCACGGCTTCGGCATCGGTGCGCACGTTGATGCCTTGCACCTCGGCGTCACCGCCGGAAAGAGGAAGCAGGCCGGTGAGCATCTTGATGACGGTAGTTTTGCCGCTGCCGTTTGGACCGAGAAAGCCGAAGATTTCGCCTCTCTGAACGGTGAAGCTGACGTCGTTGACGGCGGTGAAATGACCGAAACGGCGGACGAGATTTTGAGCCTTGATGGCGATGTTGTCTGAAGGTGGCATGGTGGATCAGCTCGCGGGAGAGAGTTTGACGTCGGCAGCCATGCCGGCGAGGACGCGGTGAGAAGGGTCATCGATGCGGACTTTTACACCAAAAACCTGGTGCACGCGCTCTTCGCGGGTCTGCACATTGCGGGGAAGAAATTCAGCCTGTTGATTGATCTGCTCGACGATTCCGGGGAAGGATTGATTGGGGAAAGAGTCGACGCGGATATCAGCTTTCTGGCCAAGCTTGACGCGGCCGATTTCGGTTTCGGGAATGTAGATGCGGATATAGATCTGATCGCGTTCGAGGAGCGTGGCGATGGGAGTGTTGGGAGCGATGAGATCACCCGGGCGGATATCGAGGACTTCCACGGTGGCGGCGGAGGGAGCCAGAACCTCGCGTTCGCGGAAACGAGCTTCGTCGTAAGCAAGGGCGGCGCGGGCGGCGGCGATATCTTCGGGACGAGTGCCGTGTTCAAATTTTTCCAGAGTGGCCTGGGACTGGCGGTAACGCGCCTCAGCGGCGGCAATTTCCTCAGGGCGGTAGCCGCGCTGCAGTTCATCGAGTTTGTGCTGCACATTTTGCTTTTGTGCCAGCGCCATTTTCCAGTTGGCTTCGGCGGTGTCGCGCTGCTGCTTGGAGACGAGGTCTTTCTGGGCCAGGGCATCGTAGCGCTGAGAGTCGAGATGGGAGCGGATTTCATCGGCGGTGGCGCGATCGAGGTCGGCCTGGGCGGCGGCGATATCTTCCTTGCGGTAACCGTTTTTGCGCAATTCGTAATCGGCTTTGGCCTGAGCGGCGGAGGCGCGAGCTTCGGCGATTTCTTCGGGGCGAAATCCGCGTTCGGCTTTGACGGCGTTGGCGCGGGCTTCGGCGAGAGAAGCAGCGAGTTCCTTGTCATCAAAGGTGATAAGCACCTGGCCAGCTTCGACGGTGTCGCCTTCGCGAACCAGGATTTTGTCGATGCGGCCGCCGACTTTGGAGCCGACGCGGATGTTGCGGGCTTCAACGGTGCCGGAGCCGGTGAGGCCGGTGTCGTGGCGGAACCAGCCCATGGAGTAGGCGGCGACGGCGCCCCCGGCGATCAGGATCAGAAGGATCAGGATGCGTTTGCGATTCATGAGGTGTCCTTAAAAGAAGAGCGGAGCCGATAGAGCCGTCGAATTGGTTACGATGCGAAACTCGGAATTGTTACACGGAGCCAAGCCGGACCAAATCAATTCCATTGCCGACTCCATGCGGGAAGGCAGCGAGGCGTCGCCATAGAGGGACCAGATCAGGAGGGTGCCGAAAATGGTCTGGCGAAAAACCAGGGCGATGGCCATGGCGGGCAGGTCGTTGCGAATCTCGCCCCGTGCCTGCCCCAACTCGATCATCTCGGCATGGAGGGCCAGTGCGCGGTCTTGAAGATCGAGCATGGCCTGGCGCACGGATGGATTGGAGAGAAAAGCCAGGAGAAGAAGGCGAACGATATCGGGATTGCGAATTGGTTCGGCGGTCATGAGCGAGACCAGAGAGCGGAAAAACTGGCGGCTCGGCGTGTTGTTGCCGCGGGCTTCATCGACCGCAAAGCGGAGGCGAGCGATCTGCATTTCGGCGAAGGCCAGGAGGATGTGATCCTTGTTGGGAAAATAATTGAAGAAGGTACCTTTGCCGACGTCGGCGGCGTTGGTGATGTCTTCGACGGTGGTTTCGGCGAAGCCCTTTTTGGAGAAGACACCCAGAGCAGCGCGGAAGATGCGTTCGCGAGTTTCCGCGGAACGGCGGGAGCGGCGATCGGAAGAGAGAGGGGAGGGGAGCAAGGAGTGACCTCCATTCATAAGTGACTATCAGTCATAATCCGGCCGATGTCAAGTGAAAATGGAGAGCTCCGAAATGATCGGAGCTCCAGTAAGCGTCTTAAATTGTTTTGCTTACAACCTATCGGCTGGGAGTTTAGATTTCCTTGCCTGAGCCCTTGTGCTTGGGAGACTTTTTGTTCAGGTAAGAGATGAACTTCTGGGCGGAAGCCGGGACCGGGACGACGCCTTTGAAGACGATGTCCTGGGAGGAAACGTCCTTCTTGTAGACCTTGAAGTTGGCACCGTTGTCAGGGCGGACGGTGGAACCGGCGAGAGAGACGCCGGCAAAGAGGCCGCGAGCGCGGGAATAGGACAGAATTTCGGCGCGCATGGTGACATCGGTGGAGGCTTCGGCGGTGCGGCCCTTGGGACCGGCGGCGGCGGAGGCGTCAGCGCCAAGCTTAACCTTGCTGCTGAGAATGGCTTTTGCGCCGCGTTCATTCATGACCAGAAGAACGAAATCGGTGGCCTGGCCGCCGATCTGGAATCCGAAGCTGCCGCCTTCGAGTGCCATCATGGTGGGAGCGCTCCAGGGGCCGGTGAAATTCTCGCCGGTGCGACAGGTCATGGCGCCGCGGCCGTAGCTGCCACCGAAGATGAAAGCGGCTTTGACGACCGAGGGATAGACGATGACGCAATCCGCCTTGTCGATGAGGTCCTGAGGAATGTCATCGGGGATGTCCATGATTTCCTGAACGACGAGGCCGCAATTTTCGAGGCGGCCATTTTCTTTTTTGTCGTCGGCCAAGAGTGGCGGGACAAGAAGAGCCAGAGCCAGGACAACGGGAAGAAACTTTTTCATTCGATTTCACCTTCTCCGATCAGCGAGTCTGGTGGTGCAAGCGCAAATGTGACATTGGACGTAGAAGCGGCGCGGGAGGTGATCTGGGTAAAACCGCGCTTCCCTCCTCATGCGTGGCGCCGAATGGGAGAGCTCCCACAGAATTCGAATATACTGGCAGACCACAGATTTTGCCAATAGAGGATTTATGAAAGGGAAGTGGAAAAAGACAGCGCCGTGGGTGCTGTGGGTATTGTTGGCGGCGAGTGTGGCGGGACCGTGCGAGGTGGCGCGGGGCCAGCAGGTGGGGATCGGTAGTGCCGCGGTGCCCGCGGCAAGCCCCGCCGGGGGGCCGATGCCGGCGTCAGCGCGATTTGCGGTGCGGGCCGAGCAACTGGTGCAGGCCGCGCCGGTGGATAAAGGCGAGTGGGGATTGTTGGTAGTAGATGGAGCAACCGGCGAGACGCTGTATGAGAAGAATGCGGACAAATATTTTGTGCCGGCTTCGAACATGAAGTTGCTGACGACGGCGCTGGCGCTGGACAAGTTGGGGGCGGATTACCGGTTCCGGACCACGGTGGAGACGAACGGAAAGTTGGAGGCGGACGGAACGCTGCGCGGGGATCTGTTTTTTGTGGGGCGGGGGGATCCGAATCTGTCGAACCGGAAATTTCCATTCGATACGAAGGAAGAGTTCGATGGACCGCCGGAGCGGGTGCTGGCGGAGATGGCGGACACGTTGGTGGCGCGCGGGTTGAAGGAAGTGACCGGCGACGTGGTGGGGGACGACAGCTATTTTCCGCGCGAACGGTACCCGGATGGATGGGAAATCGACGACATGGTGTGGGAGTACGGCGCGGCGATTTCTGCGATTGTGGTGGACGACAACACGGTGACCTTGACGCTGACGCCGGGGGAGAAGGCCGGGGAGTTGGCGCAATGGGTGATGGAACCGGCGACGCTGGAATTTGTGGTGAAGAGCGAGGTGACGACGGCAGGCGCGAAGGAAAAGGGGGAACTGCGGCTGACGCGGGAGCCGGGGGGCGGCGTGGTGACGTTGACGGGAACGATTGCGGCAAAGAGCGCGCCACACAAGCTGGTGCTGGCGATCCAGGAACCGGCGCAGCACGCGGCGGAATTGCTGGCGCGATTGTTAACGCAGCGCGGAGTGAAGCTGGACGGCAAGGTGAGAGCGCAGCACGAGCCCGATGCGGCGGAGGCGACGCGGGTGGTGTTGGCGGAGCATGTATCGGTGCGGCTGGGGGAATCGGTGAAGCTGGTAAACAAGATCAGCCAGAACCTGCACACGGAAGTGTTGTTGCGGACAGCGGCGCGGCAGAACGGGCGGTGGACGGATCCCGAGGATGTGGCGAAATTCGCGAAGAAATTCTACGCGAAGGCCGGAATCGGGCCGGACGATGTGGTGCAGACGGACGGCTCGGGACTTTCGCGGCATGACATGGTGACACCGCGAGCGTTTGTGGCTTTACTGATGTTCGCGCAGAAACAGCCATGGTTTGGGGAGTATTACGCCTCATTGCCGGTGGCGGGCATAGACGGAACATTGAACGAGCGAATGAAGAACGCAGGAATCGCGGGGAGAATTCACGCCAAGACGGGATCGGTGGCGCACGTGCGGACACTCTCGGGGTTTGCGGAGATGCCGGGAGGGCGGCGGCTGATTTTTTCGTTTTTGAGCAACAACGAGAATGTGAAGAACCACGAAGTGCAGGACGCGATCGATGGATTGTCGGTGGCGATGATGGAAGAGTTGGACGAGAAGAGAGAAGCAACGAAGCAATGAGGGAATGAGACAGGGAGCGGGCGGAAAGAGAAGCGCATGATTCGCGAGAAAATCGTGACGGTGTTTGGGAGTTCGCGGCCGGAGGTGGGGGATGCGGATTACGAAGAGGCGCGGGCGCTCGGGGAGGCGCTGGCG